>Ga0114932_10000708_pt1 | contig 39172 bp, 22 predicted proteins | sample 2SBtaG_2_FD_87286 | JGI IMG/M metagenome (GOLD analysis project Ga0114932, IMG submission 87286) | Deep subsurface microbial communities from Kolumbo volcano to uncover new lineages of life (NeLLi) - 2SBTROV12_ACTIVE470 metaG | ecosystem: Environmental > Aquatic > Marine > Volcanic ...
AGAACGTCTAGAACGTCTAGAACGTCTAGAACGTCTCGAATTGCACGATCAGCGTCTCGGCCGACGAGATGGCCTGCTTGACCCAGACCTTGGTCCAGCCCTTGCTCGCGCTGTTCTTGACCACCAGGCCGTGCCCGGAACCGACGCTGAAGAATCGTCCCTGCGCGTCCTCGACGGCGGCGGGTGACGGCTTCTGGTAGCCGATCTCGCCGAGGCTCTTGAAGACCTTTGGGATCTTGTTCGCGCTGACCTCGGTCATCACCTTGAGGGGCTGCGTGTCACCGTCAACCTGTCCCGACCACAGATCGAAACCCGATGTCTTGCGCTTGTACACGAGCAAGTCGGCCGTCTCCAGCGAGACCTTTGGCTCCGTCTCCGACGTGAGGACGCGGCAACCATCGAAGAACAGACCCTCGTTTATCTTGACGCTCAGTTCGCCGGGACACGTCGGGGTTGTGTCCGCCGTCGTTGCGTCGCTCGCGCAGCCCGCGGACACAAGGCTGGCGAACGCGACGGGCCAAAGCAGCGTGGCAAAACGAGTCCTGGTGGCGGCGAACAACATGACAACTCCCCGGTCGCGCCCTGACATACCATGAAGGCAGCCTGATTCGAACAACGGCATGCTGCGTTACCGATGGGGCCTTTAACGCTTGGCGCACGGGCGGCATCTGCTGGTGTGCACGAGCGACGAAACGGCCGAGCCGGGAGCATCCAGTGACTCAAGCGGCGTTGCAGCACGAAACGGATGCGGAGGTCGTCGACCTTGAGCAGCGGCGTGTGCAGGCGGCGCTGGCCGGTGACGGACGCGCCTTTGCGGCCCTGGTGCGCCCGCACTTGCCGATGCTGTACCGGGTCGCAGCGCGCTCCGGTGGGGCCGAATTCGCGGAGGATGCGGTGCAAGAGACGTTGACCATCGCGCACAGCCGGCTCGCGGACTACACGCCAGGGACGTCCTTGAAGTCGTGGCTCGCGTCCATCGCCGCGCAGCGGGCGTGGACGAACCTGCGCGGTGAAATGAGGCGTCGGCAACGCAACGAGCTCGCCGTCGTGCACGATTCGCCAGCGACGCCCGAGCAGGAACTGGCCGCGACGAGGCTACAGAAGCGCGTCCATGAAGCGCTTGGCCGGCTCCCTGAGAAACGTCGCAAGGCCGCCATGCTGCGGCTCGATGCGGGGCTGTCGTACGCGGAGATTGCAACGGCAGTTGGAAGCACCGAGCGGTCGGCCCGGGTGCTCGTCCACATGGCGCTCAAGACGCTGCGCGAGGAGCTGGGCGACCTGCTCGGCGCGCGCTCCAGGGAAGGTGGAAAATGACGGACAACCGCCACGAAAATCATGATGGACCAGATCACGGTTCAGAATCTATCGAACGAGAACTCCAGTCACTATTTGATGAAGCAATGCTTGATGTGGACGACGCGACGTTGGCGCGACTCGACGGATTTGCGGCGTCTCTCGGGACCGCAGATTCGGCCAAAGTCGTGGCGCTTCCGGTCAGGCCTGGTGGCACAAACCGCGCCAAGCGCAGCAACTTTCGCGCGGTTCGGATCGCCGTCGCTGCGGCGCTTGCCGCGGTGGTTGGGTGGTCGTTGGTGTCGTCCAGCGGCGGCGGCGGTGAGACGACGAACGCGCCGGCCGTCGCGAAGATCGCGCCCCCGGATGCCGGCCCAAACTCTGCCGGGGCGGAGCCGGTCGCCGTGGCTGCGATCTCCAGCGCCGAGGACGACCAACCCATGTTTCTCGCGATGATCGACGACCCTCTCGAAGGGTTGGGCATCGACGAGGACGCATGGCTCGATGAGGCGTTCGACGACGAGGACAATGAAACGAGCCGGAGCGCTGCGGCCGGCACATGGCTCGACCTCGGCGCCACCGGTTACGAGGACGAAACGGAGCAAACGCGATGAAACGGGCTCTTCTGATTGCGATGATCGCGGCGCTGCTACCGGCGCTGGCTGTGGCGCAACCCCATGGCGGACCTGGACGGCCCGGCGCGCACGGCCACCGCGGCCGGCCGCTGCACCGCATGTCGGCCAAACAACGTGAGCAGCTGCGCAAGACGATGCGAACCGCTCGGGCGGCTGCCTTGCGAGCCGAAGTCGCCCTGCCCGCCTCCGCGCACGCCAAGATCGTCACGATTTTGGATGGCTTCGACGTGCAACGTCAGAAGATCCAGCGCGAGCTGCACCGCACAGGACGCGCGCTGCATCTGCTGGTCCGCGCGGGGGAGACGGACGACGCCCTGTTCAAGCACGCGATCGACCGCATGATGGCCGCGCGAACGAAGAGCTCGGCGCTGCGTGCGCAGGAGTTTGCCGCCATGCGCAAGGTGTTGACGCCCAAGCAGACCGCTCAGCTGCTGATGGCGCTCCCCCGGATCCACGAATCGGTCCACAAAGGCATGAGATCAAGTCGCAAATCGCGACTGCGGCGGCAAGCACTCGAGCTCTTGAAGCAGCGAGATTGATCGCTGAGCCAGGCGAAATCGCGACAGTGTGAGTCGCGCACTTGATACGCGCGCCTATTTCTTGAACGGGTCGTCGCAAAGAACGTCGATATCTTTGCCCTTCTCCTTCACCTTTACCTTCGCACCTACGCGACAATAAAGGGCACTTTGCTTACCAGGCTTGCTCAAGTCATCGAACCGTAAGTCGGTCAATGAGAGCCGGTCGGCGCCCTTGTGCAGAACCGTCGCACCCCAAGCGCTCTTGCTGTCGTTGCCGAACGCGCCCTCGGGCGTGACGGTTTGCTGAACGAAGATCGTCGGTTCACCCTTTACCTCAGCGATATCGCTACAGAAGTAGTAGCCGTCGAGCTTGGCGTCGACGGCCTTGCCGAGGTCCTTGCCCACAAGCCGACTCGACCAATGATTGCCATCGATGGAGATGGTCTCGCGATACAGGCTGCCATCCTTGGACTTGAGCGGGGTGCGCGGATCCTCGGTGTCGAAGTCGACGAGTCGCCACGTGCCTTGCAGGTCTTTGCGGCCGCCGCGGCAGACGTTGCACGTGTAGGTGGTGCCCTTGTGCGTGAACGCGGCCCAGGCTCGCTTCTTTCCGTAGACGCCGTCGTCGAAATTTGTGCACTTCGCGTTGCGCCCCGCTGGCCCCGCGTCGCCTGCTGTGGCTGCGTCGGCGGACGATGAGCCGCCATCGTTCGAGCCGCCAGCGTCGGCCCCGCTCGCGCCATCCGCCGTCGCGCCGCTGTCCTTGTCCGTGCCTCCGCCGTCATCATCGGAGCACGCAACCGCGAAGCCGCACGCGATGACAATGAGCACGTGTGGCCAGCTGCTGCGTAGCGTCCGCTTCGTCGTTGCCATCACCATCTCCTGCGTTGGCCAAGGTCGGCACGCTTACAGGTGCCGGACTCCGTGGTCTCCCGTCAACTTGAACGCGGCCGAGCCGGACTTTCGATAGCCCGTCAACGCCGACCTCACCCGCCGCAGCTCCACCTCGAGGCGATCGATCACGCTGTCGATATCCGTCACCGGGTCGGGTGTCTCGAGCTGCTGGAGCAACATCGCGGCCTGTCGTGCCCCGACCGAACCGCACGAACCCTTGAACTTGTGGGCGGCTTCTTTGAGCATTTTCGCGTCGCCGAGCTTGGCCACCATACGCAAATCGCGCACGCCGTCTTCGGCCGCTTGCAAAAACATGTCGACGGCCATCGCGACGACTTCGGGGCCCCCGGCTTTCTTTAGATTGCGCAAAACAGTGGCGTCGACGGGCATGCCCGAGCCCGTCTCGCGGAAACCGCCGCCGCCAGATGGGGCGTGACGCGCGCGGTCGGGGAGCCACTTGCCCACGACTCGCTGTAGCGCGCCAGGATCGATCGGCTTGGTCAGGAAGTCGTCCATCCCGGCGTCGAGGCAGCGTTGCTTGTCCCCTGCCATGGCACTCGCGGTCAGCGCGATGATTGGGACACGTTCGCTGGGTTTTTCGGCTTGGCGAATGGTACGCGTGGCCTTGAAGCCGTCCATGACCGGCATTTGTCCGTCCATGAACACCGCGTCGTAGCGTTTGGCCGCAGCTGCCTGGACCGCTTGTTCGCCGTTGTGCACGACATCGACGCGCAGCCCGAGCGTCTCGAGCACCTTGACCGCGATGACCTGGTTGATGCGGTTGTCTTCGGCGAGCAGCACCAACCGCCGGGCTTTGGCGCGGGCCTCCTGCATCCGGTGCACGGTCACCATCAGGTTCTTCTTCTTCTTCTTGCCGGTGATGCGCGTGCCACTTGTGTTCCTGCCGAGCGCCGCGGTCAGACCATCGTGGAGGAGTTCAAGAGTCAGCGGATGGGTCAGGTAGCACGCGTACCCGGCGTCAGCGACCGCGGCTTCGTTCACCGCTGTGCTGTCGGCCGTGATCAGCGCAAGGACGAGGCCAGTGTGGGCGGGCTCGCTCGTAACCGTTGTGCCAAAGCCAATCGCGTCATCGCCAGCGGTCGGAAGGTCGACAACACATAGCTCGAAGGGTTTTCCCGCACGCACACCCGCCGAAAGGGCCTGGATGCCGGCGATCTCGCCGTGTGCGATCTGCGCTTCCATGCCAAGGCGCGCCAATCGCAGCACCATGGACTCGTCGTGACCTTCGATGTCGGTGACCACGAGCGTCCTCACGCCGCGCAATCGAGGCAGCGCCGCGGCGACTTCCGCTTCGATGGGCGAATCAGCGATCGGGCACTCCAGCTCGAAGAAGAACGTGCTGCCCTTGCCGATTTCGCTCGTGCACCCGATCACGCCCCCCATCAGCTCAATCAGCTGCCGACAGATGGACAACCCAAGCCCTGTGCCGCCGAACTTTCGAGTCGTCGAGGTGTCGGCCTGTTTGAAGGGCTCGAAGATCTTGTCGGCCTGCTCCGCGCTCATCCCGATGCCGGTGTCGATCACCTCGCAACGCAGCCGCACGCGTTCGCCATCCCGGGCCAGCATCTTCAAGTGGACCTCGATGCGGCCCTCTTCGGTGAATTTGACCGCGTTGCTCACGAGGTTGAGCAGCACTTGGCGGAGACGGCCGGGGTCGCCGACGATGCGTTCGGGGATACTCGGCGGCTTGAGGAACACGACGTCGACGGCCTTCCTCGCGCCGCCCATCGACATGATGGTCACCACTTCCTCGATCATGGCGACGAGGTCGTAGTCGGTGTTTTCGAGCTCGAGCTTGCCCGCCTCCACCTTCGAGAAGTCGAGGATGTCGTTGATGATGAGCAGCAGCGCATTGGCCGATGTGCGGATCATCTCGGCGTAGTCGCGCTGATCTTCGCTGAGCCGTGATTCCAGCATCAGCTGCGTCATACCGATCACCCCGTGCATGGGCGTGCGGATCTCGTGGCTCATGCGGGCGAGGAAGTCGCTCTTGGCGAGGCTCGCGGCCTTGGCGTCTTCGGTCGCGGCGCGGGCTTCTTCGGTGGCGGCGCGGGCCTCTTCGGTCATCGCCCGCGCCTCGTCGTGGGCAGCGCGAAGCTCGCTTTCGGTCTTCTCGCGGTCGGCCACCTCGTTATCGAGCTGGACCTGCAGATCGCGGAATCGGCCCAACACCGAGCCCACGAGCGGCAGCATGAGGTTGGACGTGGCCGACGCTTGGGTCGCAGCGGCCCACCATCCAAGGTCCAGGACGAAGCTATACAGGGCGACATGCAGGCCGAGGCAGACGACCGCGGCCGCTACGCCAACACGCATTCCGAGCATGGCCGCAGCCAGCATGACCAGCAGCGCGCCGATCGCCTCCACGCCGGGACCAAGGGTCCTGTAGAGCGGCACGAAGGCGATCGCATAGAGGATGAATGCGACCGCGCTGACGAGATAACGCGGCGTCGAGCCGCCCGTGGCCGATCGGGTCATCGGAGCGATCCCACGTCAGGCTTGGGCTTCGGCGCCGCCTACGACGACTCCGGCTTCATGCAGCAGGTCTGGAATGCGGTGCAGCTCACCGGCCTTGTCGAGCACTTGGACGTTGCCCAGCGACAGCGCTTCGGTCCGCACAATCGCGCTGAGTGCCCCTGAACAGATGATGACCAAGCCCTTGTAACCGCGCGCTCGGAGCTCTTTGAGGAACGTGAGCCCGTCGAGTCCAGGCATGAGCAAGTCGAGCACGACGGCGTCGGGAGGCGCGTTGTGGCCAAACCACATCTGGGCGTCTTTGGCGCTCTCGATGGTCTCGCAGTCGAGGCCCTGGCGCGTCACGAGTTCGCGCACGAGCCCTCGAATCGCGCGATCATCGTCAACAGCGAGGACAAGCGGTGTCTCGCGTTGGCTGACCTTGTGGAGCGGCTTCATCTCCATGTAGACGTCGGTCTTCGCGACGATTCCCGTCCCGCTCGTGGGTGGGCTCGACTCGTGGAAATCAAACTCGATCAGGCGGGAGCGTTTGCGGGCGCTCGGAAGGTAGTGGGCGGCCCATGCGCGCTGCACGGGCTCGCGGATCTGGTCGAACAGCCGGATCACATCTTGCATCGAGGCGGGACGCTCATCGGGGCGCTTGGCGAGCATCTTCAAGATCATCTCGTCGAGCTCGGGGATGACCCACTCGGCGCCACGAACGGTGGACGGCGCGGGGGGCACTTCCTGCACGATGCGTTCGAGCATCGCTTCCACGTTGCGGGCCGCGAAGAGGATCTCACCGGTCAGCATCTCGAACAGCATCGCGCCGAAGCTGTAGACGTCGGCTCGTTGGTCGGCGGAGCGACCGCGCAGAATTTCGGGGCTGACGGTGCAAGGTGAGCCGAGCATGGTCGACGCCATGGTGCTGTTCAACTCGACGCGTTTGCCGCCGCCCTTGGGCTGAAAAATCGGCTTGGTGAGCTTGGCGACGCCGAAGTCGAGCAGCTTGACCATAAAGCCCTGGGACTTGCTGCGGTCCTTGACCAGGAAGACGTTGTCGGCCTTCACGTCGCGGTGAACGATGCCCATCTTGTGCGCCGCGATCAGGGCGCCGCCGGCCTGTTCGATGATCTGGAAGGTGTCGAGGATGTGCGGGAGCTTGCCTTCTTCGAGGCGGGCGCCGAGGTCCTGACCTTCAAAATACTCCATCACGATGAAGTAGCCAGCGAGCGCGTCGTGGCCGTAGTCGATGACCTTGACGACGTTGGGGTGATTGACGACGGCTTCCGCTTCGACCTCGCGCTTGAATCGGGCGACCGCAACGGCGTCCTGGGTGCGTCGACGCGCGAGGATCTTGATGGCGACCTTCATCGGCAGCCGCTCGTGCTCCGCGAGGTAGACCACGCCGTAGCCGCCCGATCCGAGCACCGACTGGATCCGATAGGCGCCGGCGATGACGTGGCCGAGGAGCGGATCGCTCTCTTTGACCGGCTCGAGCTTCTGGCCGTCGACTCCGCAAAACAGGTAATTGTCGGGATAGCGAGCGCCACACCGGGGGCATTGCATCATGACTGAAGACCGAAGCAGAACGGAGGGCAGTGAGGCGCCAGGCGGTGCCGGCACGCGAGGTGGCCCGTGTGAAACGACGCGCGGGGAGGCGGAGGCGGGTGCGATTCTAGGGTTTCGCAGTGGCGGGAACAAGTTGGTACGGAAAATCGCTCGCGGCATCCTGCGGTTGGCCGGCGAACCGATCGCAGCCTTTGTTCTGTGGTGGGGTACTGCTACCCTCCGCGCGCATTTTTAGTGGAGCACCCGATGCGATCGCCCCTTGAGTGGCTCTCTGCCGCGCGCATTCCCGTTGACCGCGTGGTCGTTGCGCTTTCGACCGTCGCCCTGATCGCGGCCTGCGGAACCTCTGCCACCGGCGGGTCGACCTTTACCGGCGGCGGCGCGAGCGGAAGCAGCACCAGCAGCGGCGGCACAGACGCGGCTGGCACCGACGGCGGAAGCAGCACCAGCAGCGGCGGAAGCAGCACCGGTGGGGCATCCAGCAGCAGCGGCGGGAGCAGCACCAGCAGCGGGTCCAGCGGATCGACAAGCTCGAGCGGCAGCGACGCCGGCGGATCGAGCACGTCCAGCTCCGGCGGATCCAGCACGTCCGGCGCGTCGAGCACGTCCGGCTCCAGCACGTCAGGCGCCTCCAGCACGTCCGGGTCCAGCGGCTCCAGCACCTCCGGTTCGAGCACGTCGGGCTCCAGCGGTTCGAGCACGTCCGGCTCCAGCGGTTCGAGCACGTCCGGCTCCAGCACGTCAGGCTCCAGCGGCTCCAGCACCTCCGGTTCGAGCACCTCGGGTTCCAGCGGATCGAGCACCTCCGGCTCCAGCACCTCGGGCTCGAGCGGCTCCAGCACGTCCGGCTCCAGCACCTCCAGCAGCGGCTCCAGCACCTCCAGCAGCGGCTCCAGCACCTCCAGCAGCGGCTCCAGCACGTCCAGCAGCGGATCCAGCACCTCCAGCAGCGGCTCCAGCACCTCCAGCAGCGGCTCCAGCACATCGTCGAGCAGCTCGGGCGGTGGCACCACCGGCGCGTGCACCAACCCCGCTGACCAGAAGATCGTCGACTCCGGCACCGTCGCAAAGGCGAGCGAGAAGTGCGCTCTGCAGTCCTTCGGCGACGTTCCGAAGGCGACCGCATGCATCAAGAAGGAGACGGGGCTCAGCGACGGCTGCGTCAAGTGCTTCGCCGAGATCCTGGGCTGCACGTTCAAGAACTGCCTGTTGCAATGCGCGGGCGGAAAGAACGCCGGCTGCGACAAATGCCTCGCCGACAAGGGCTGCAGCGCCACGTTCGACACGTGCTCAGGGCTGAGTTCGACGACTCCGTAGCAGATCGCAGCGGAATAACCGGCGCGAAATCGGGTATAGTTTCACTGTGACCTGTTCCCGTCCCCAATCCATCCACGGCATCGCTGCGTTCGCCGCGCTTTGGCTCGTCGCGTGTGCGCCGCCTGCGGTCGAGGACGAAGCCGTCACGCCGCGGCCGATGGGTTTGTTCGCCAACGTCGTCGAAGAGCCGCTTTCCTGCTTTGACGGCGCCGAGTCCGAAGGTCTCGCGACGGACGTGATCGCGAGTTGGCGGACCCGCAAGCCGCTTGCGCCATTGCCGATGATCTCCAAGTTCGGCCGTCCGTGGTCGTCCAGTGGTCCACTCGCGGTCTCGGGCGGCCAATTGCTCGTGGTCGACGAAGCGGGTGGACGCCTGGTTCGCTTGGCCCAGGCCAGCCTCAAGACGCTCGGATCCGTAGCGGTCGGCAAACGTCCCGCGCACGTGCTGGTCGGTCCCGACGGCACAGCTTGGGTCACGCTGCGGGGCGAATCGCGCGTTGTTGCCGTGGTCGGATCCCCAGCTGGCAAGAACAGCGTCGCGAAGAAGATCGAGGTCGGCGCCGAGCCGATCGGAATGGCCATGTCCGACGACGGCACGCGGCTCTTCGTTGCAACGGCGGGAGGCGCGCGGGTCGTGGCGTTGTCTACCGTGACCGGCAAGTCGATCAGCGAGCTGTCGTTCGATGTGCCCGGACGACCGCGGGCGCTTGCCCTCATCGACCTCGGAGGCAAACCGAGCACCGAGCGAATCGTCGTTGCGATGCAGAATGGTCCCGCGTTCGTGCGCCACGTGAAGTTGGGTTCGATCACCACGTTCGACAATCGACTCGTTCCGCTTCGCGGCGCCAACCCCGGCCATGTCGCGGCGGGCGGCAACGTCGAGCTCGACGCTTGGCGTGCAATCTCAGTCACGGTGTCGCCGGCAACCGGGCGCGCGCTCATCCCGCACGTGTTGGTCAACAGCGGTGACGACGTTGGCGGCATGCCGGCCGAACAAGGCGGCGGCGATGCATACGGCAGCTCCTCGGCAGCGTGTTCCGGCACACCGTTGCGCCCTGTCGAGTTGGCCATCTCCGAGATCGGACACAACCTGCGCCCGACCGTTCCGCAGCGGGCTGTGCGCGATCCATTCAATCACCGCCAGCTGATCGCCGGCTTCGACCAGCCCAGCGCGATCGCCCACCACCCCAGCGCCACGCTCGCGTTCGTGACCGCGGCCGGTACCGACAACGTGCTGGTCGTCAACACAGCGCTGCCCGACCCCATGGCCGCGCCGCTGGGCGAATTCCGAACCGGCGAGGCACCCGACGCCGTCGCCGTGGCTACGGACGGCAAACGGGCGTTCGTGCGATGCGAATACGGCGCCGCGATCTGCGTGCTGAAGCTCGACAAGATCAACGCGATGGTGAGCCCCACCTGGCTCCGCGACGACAACGATGCGCCGATCGCGCCACGGCTCGCGCCCCGCTTCCTCGATGCACAACCCGCGGTCGCTTTCGCCAAGGACGCGCTCACGGCTCGTCAACGCGCGGGACGTCGCTTGTTCACCCATGCCCGCGACGCGCGGGTCAGCAAAGCCGGCCGATTTGCGTGCGCCACCTGCCACCTCGAAGGCGGCGAGGACAAACAGGTGTGGCGAATCGGCGACGGTCCGCGGCAGACACCGGCGCTGGCCGGCCGGCTCGTCGGCACCGAACCGTTCAACTGGAAGGGCACCCAAACGGATCTCGTTGGCAATATGCGGCAGACGATCGAGCGCATGGGCGGCCACGGCCTCAACGGCAAAGATGAACATGCGCTGCGGACCTTCCTGGTCACCGGTCTGCACGAACCCGCCAACGCGCACCGACGAAAGACGGGGCTCACCGCCGCGCAAAAACGTGGTCAGAAGCTCTTTTTCGACCCGCAAGTCGCGTGCGCCTCGTGCCACCCTCCGCCGTTTTTCACCGACGGCAAACAGCACCAAATCGGCACCATCGCGACGCCCGCCGGCAACGATGCAGCGACGCACTGCTCGCCCGAAGTCTCGTTCGCGACGCTGGCTGCTGACTCGGTTTTCGATACGCCATCGCTGCTGGGCGCCCACGCCACGGGCCCCTACCTGCACGACGGCAGCGCCGCGACCCTCGAAGACGTGCTCGCTCTGACCGCCGGCAAGATGGGCAACACGGCGCACCTGACGACGGCTCAACGCAGCGACCTCGTCGCCTTCCTCAAAACCCTGTAGGGTCGCGCGCCGCGCGCGAAGACGGACCTCGTGCACCGGGCCCAGGAGCCTGTTGCCAGCGGCCGATTGTGCGCCCCGAAGGGAGGTCACATGAGCCGGTCAACACGATTCATGGCGGCCGTTTTCACCGCGCTGTTCGCCGTTGGCGTCGCGCACGAGGGCATCGCCAAGCCGTTGCCGCCGGGAAGCCTCGACACCAAACCACGGCTCGTCGTCCTGATGGTCGTCGACCAGCTGCGCGCCGACGCGATCAACCGCAACCGCAAGCGACTGCTGCCCGCCGGCACCGCCACCAAACCCGGCGGCATCGCGTGGCTGCTGAACAACGGCGCGTACTTTCCGCAGGCCGAATACGACACGTCCCACGCCATGACCGGCCCGGGACACGCCACGATCCTCACCGGCGCCTATCCCTATCGTCACGGCATCGTGCTGAACACGTGGTGGCGCACCGACGGAAAGGGCCAGGGGCGCAAGCAATACTGCGTCGCGGATCCGCGTTCGCCGGTGGTCGGTGGCAAGGCGCGGTCGAGACACCGCGGCATCTCGCCGGCACATCTGCGCGGCACAACGCTGGGCGACGCGCTGAAGAACTCCGGTATCGCGAGCAAGGTCGTCACCGTCGCCATCAAAGATCGCGCCGCGGTGCTGCTCGGCGGGCATCGCGCCGACCTGGCGCTTTGGATGGAAAAGGCAACGCATCGCTGGGTCTCGAGCCGCCACTACATCCGGCGCGGCGGACTGCCCGCGTGGGTCGAAAGCCTCAACAAGCGCAACGCCGCCGCCGGCGCGAAGAAGGGGCCCTGGCGCGCGCTCGGAAAAGCGGCTGGCAGCTCGATGCCCGCCGATCCGAGCCGACTTGGCGCCACCGCGGGCGGCCACTCCGCGATCTGGTCACCGGTCGGGGATCGATTCACGACCGAGGCCGCCATCGCCGCGCTGCGCAACACCGGGCTCGGACAGGACAGCGCCACCGACATCCTCGCGGTCAGCTTCTCCGCCCACGACATCGTCGCGCACGAATACGGCCACAACGCCCGCGAGATGGAAGAGATGCTTGTGTCTGCCGACCGGTCCATCGCAGCCGTTCTCCAGGCCGTCGCGAGCCTGGTTCCCGGCGGCCTCGCGGCGAGTCTCGTCGTGCTGACCGGCGACCATGGCGGCCCGGCCGGACGCGATTACGTGGCCAAGACCCGCATTCCCTCCGGGTACACGACCGACCAAGCGCTGCGCGAGCACGCCGAGAAGGCCGTTGATGCCCGCTATGGTCGGTCGCCAACCGGCCGCTGGATCGCCCACAGCATCAAGTACGAGCTCTTCCTCGACCAAGCCGCGCTGCGACGCGGTAACGCGGATCCGGCCGTGGTGGAGAAGCTGGTCGCAGCGGCACTGGCCCGTCACCCGTCCATCGAGCGAGTCCTCACGCGTTCACAAGCCATGGCGGGCGCGTGGCTGCCCGGGCGCTTCGGTGTGCAGACCCAACATGGCTGGCATCCCTTGCGGTCGGGCGACGTCGTGGCCATCCCAAGGCCGTACTTCACGCCGCCCACCGACCTCGTCGTGCACTTCACCGGGTACAGCTACGACCGCCATGTGCCGTTGATTTTCGCCGGCCGACACGTGCGACGGGGGGTCTACGCGAATCGCGCCGAGGCCATCGACATTGCGCCGACCCTGGCGTTTCTGACCGGCGTGATTCCGCCGGCTTTGAGCGAAGGACGGGTGCTCGACGAGATGCTCGGCGGCGCCTCTCCAGGCAAATCCAAGCGACGACGACGCAAGCGATGAAGCCGCGAATGTGCTAGCTTACGCGCCCATGAAACGCGCGCTCTCCCCGTCGTTCGGCGCTCTCCGCGGCGCCTTGGTCGTGGCCCTCACATCGCTTTGCCTGGTGGCCATCCAAACTGGGTGCCGTCGCGACGATACGGCCTCGAAGAAGAGCGTCGCGCCGCCCGAGGCCATCACGCGACCCACGCCGGTAGTCGCGCCGACAGTCGATCGCTCCCTTGCCGCGCAACCGCAGCTCGACGCCAAGCAGCGCGCCGTTGTCGGTGCCACGAACGCCCACGTTCTGCTGCTGCCCGATGACAAGCGCCTCAAGGCCTCGTTCCTGACCGGGGGCGCCGATTGGTACACCGCGTCGGTGTCGCTGCCGGGCCTGACCATCGTCATCGAGGGCAAGGCGACCGCCAAGAACCACCCCGAGATCACCGCCGAATTCCCGGCGACACCACCATCGCTGAGCAAGCCGCGCATCGCCCGAAACGAGCTGATCGTCGAGGCCGCTTTCATCCACGCGGGCACGTCGTTTTCAGTCGAGGTCGAGTGCGCCCTGCCCAGCCGCGACAAACGGTGCACCGAAGACGCGTACATCCTCGAGCTCGTCAAACAGCTACAACACGTCCAAGCGCCGGCAACCAAACCCTCCGCCCCGCTCAAGCGTGGGGCCGCGACCGTCGGAGCCGGCTGAGATGCGCATTTGCACGGGCACAGTTGTCGCGTTGGTGGCGATCGGTCTGGCGGTGCCGGGCTGGCCGGGCCACATGGACGCGGCGCCTTTTACGTACCAGCCCGCAGGCAAGCTCGTGTCGGGCAGCGGCAAGGGCAACAGCACGATGAAGGACTATGTGCCCGGCATGCGGTACCCGATCGAGAAGGCGCCGTCGTTTCCCAACTCGCAGGTCTGGGGTGTCGGCGGGTCGAAGGGGCCCAAGGGCAGCCAATGCGACAAGAAGAACTACTCGTATCCGTGGTGGGATAATTTCTGCGAGACGCGGTCGTGGTCGATGCCGCTGTGTCCGTCCGGCAAAGGCCACCAGGGACAGGATATTCGGCCGGGGACGTGCGAGTTCAACAAGTGGTACGTCGTGGCGTGCGAGGACGGCACGATCACCTCGGTCGGGACCTACAGCGTCTATCAACACGGCAAATCGGGGACCACGCACCGCTACCTGCACATGAAGATGAGCGCGCTCAAGGTCAAGAAGGGCCAATACGTGAAGAAGGGGCAGCGGCTCGGCTTCGTCGACAACGATTTCGGCGGCACGAGCACCACGTTGCATCTTCACTACGACCGCAAGCAGTACGTCAAGAACGTCGGCAGTGTGTACGTGCCCACCTATGGGTCGCTGGTGAACTCGTACAAGAAGCTCATCGGCGCAACGAACCCGACATGCGACAGCAAAGCTTGCGCGGCCAAGAGCAAGTGCGGATCGTGGGGCAGCTGCGGCGGGTTTTCGTCGACCTGCGACACTACGGGGACACAGAAGCGGACGTGCACGAACTACGCGTGTTCGGGCGGCTCGTGTAAGGCGACCAATAAGTCCGAGTCCAAGGCCTGTTCGCGCACAACGGACGGAAAACAAGTCGCTGGCTGGTCATCGTGGGGCAGCTGCGCGGCGCAGGGACCGGTTTGCGCGGGCAAGGGCTCCCAGGCGCGGTCGCGGAAGGTCTGCAAGGGCGGCAAGACGGTCAGCGAGTCGCAGAAGCAGGGGTGCACCATCGCCGTGAACGGCAAAGTTGTGAGCGCATGGACGGCGTGGAGCGCGTGCGGCGGCTTTGAGTGGCCGTGCGACGAGACGGGCGTCCAGGCACGCACGCGCAAGGTCTGCAAAGGGGGCAAGGAGTCGGTCGAGACAGCCAAGCAAGCGTGCAAGACCGGCAAAGACGGCAAGCTGATTCAGCCGTTCGGAACGTGGAGCGCGTGCGTGGGAGTAGCCGGGCCCTGCGACACGACGGGCTCACAGAAGCGGACGCGGTTGGTCTGCAAGGACCAAGCGACCGTGCCAGACCACGAGACGCGGTCATGCCCGCGGGATCCCGAAGGCGACGTCACCGAGGTCTGGGGCGACTGGGGCGACTGCAAAGAAGAGGACGCGACGTGCGACGGCCAGGGCGTGCAGCGTCGTAAGCGAAAGGTCTGCCACGGCGCCGTCGAAGAGACCGAGACCGAGCAACAAGCGTGCGCGGTGTCCTGCGATCCCGGATCTTCGGGGGGTTCTGCAAGTGGATCGTCGTCGGGCGGCGGATCTTCGGGCTCTTCGGATGTATTGATCACTGTAGACGCCGGAAATTCGGCCGGCGCGGCATCCGGTCTCGCTGGTGGCACGCGCACGAGCAGCGGATGTGACGCAAGTGGTCGCCCATGCGCGCCGTGGTGGTTGTTTGCGATGGCACCGATTGTGGTGGTGTGGCGTCGACGCAGAGTTGAAGCTTGCTAGCCCGGCTTTGTCATCGTCTCGCAGTCGTCGCGGTCGTGGCGTTGGCTGTCGGTTGTTCAGATCCGGAAGAAAGTAAGGCTCCAAAGGATGCTGATGCGAGCCAGTTGAAGGACGCCGCGGGGATTGCGGACTCCGACACGCGCGCGGACGCGAGCTCCGGCCCTGACGCGATCTCTCACTCCGACTCGACGTCTTCGCACGCCGATGTCCTCCCGGACTCATCCATCGCGCCTGACGCCCAGGCTGGTGCCGACACCGAGTCGGTGCTGGATGCGCAAGCGGACACGGTCGCGGATGCAATAGCCGACACCTTCGCCGACACCAAAGCCGACGCCGGGTCCATCGCTGACGCCGAACTCGACGCCGACGCCGGTGCTGATGCGAAGTCCGATGCCGATACGGACGCAAGCTCCGATGGCGACGCAGCTCCTTTCTGCCATCCGTCGCCGATCCCAGGCTTCGGGCCGCCCGGGCCGGTAAAAGGCTTCCCTGTACCGACGCGCCATTGTGAAAAGTCGGTGTATGGCGCCAGCAAGATCTCCATGCCGGTGCCCATAGATCCAGCCGTATCGACCGGAGACTCCGCCAATTCGACCGGGGCGTGCTTGCTGGCACGGGACCTCGACGGCGACAAGGTGCGCGACCTCGCCTGGATCGGAACGGACGACGGACATCGCGCGGTTCTCCGCATCGTGCCGGCCGCAAAGCTGGGCAAAACAAAGCCACTTTCGGTCAACCTGGGCCACCTGGACTGCGCGCCCGAATGCGCCAACGACTGTGTCGCCGCGGACGTGGACGGCGACGGCAAGCTCGAGATCTTCATCGCAACGGCAGCCGGATTGCGCGTCGTAACCCATACCGCTGGCGGCTTTGTGCGCGATGACGAGCTGGTGGCGCTCGAGGCGCGCGTGACCCCTGCCGCAACGATCGACCTGGTGGACATCGACCGCGATGGCGACCTCGATGCCTATGTGGGGCGCTACGCCGCGGATGTGCCGACGTGCGGCTGGCAATGTAAGGGACCGAACAATGGCGTCGATTGTGCGCCTCGGGCCGGCGCGCGCGGACTTGGCGACCTGTTGCTGACAAACGACTCGGGCAAGCTCACCACCGTCGCCTCCCACGCGGGCGGCAAGGGGTCTTGGAGCGCAACCGCCAGCGTGTCGATCGGCGATCCTGACCGCGACGGCTGGCCGGACGTGTTCGTCGCCACGCGCTATGACGGCGCACACTGGCTTCGCAACGACGGCAGCGGCGGGCTCGTGATGGGTCCTGCGGTCAACGTCGCCGGCCTGGGGCCCTTGTCGGGCAGCGCCATGCGGGATGACGACGACGACGGCCGCCTCGACATCGTGCTGGGAGCGAGCGGCGCCAATGGCTTTCTGTACGGCTCAGGGCGCTGGAACAAGGCCTGGAAATCGGCCGACAAATCCACCAATCGTGGGATCGGGACCATCGTGCCCACCGTGCCGTTGATGCACTCGTTGATGCCCTACCTCTTCGCGGATCGGCGCCAGGCCAACGACGTGACGAAAGGCCAAATGTGCGACGAAGCGGTCAAATCCGGCGGCGTGACCAGCGCAATCGGCCCCCTGTCGACCACATACCACGCGGCTTCTGCGGCGAACGGGCCACTGACCGAGGTGAAGGCGGCGGCGACCATCGGCGAACACAAGGGCGGGCCCGGGGCGACTGTGTTCTTGCTCGTTGGTGGGGACATCCGCCGGTTCAACTATCCCCAGGTGAACATCACGCCCGTGCCGACGATCTTCCACATCAAGCTGGCTGCCCCAAACGACGGGATCGGGTCGCTCGTCCAGCTCTGGGACACCCTGGGCGCGGCCGACGAGCGCTGGGTGCAAGCCAAGACCGGCCGTTCCGCGACGCGACGACCGATGGTCAGCATCAACATCGGCGACCGCAAAGCCGCCAAGCTCGTGGTCTGGTTCCCGTCCGGAAAAAAGGCCGTCATCAACAACCCGAAGCCGGGCACCATCACGGTTTCCGAGAAGAACGCCGCGGTGACCACCATCAAACCCAAGCCGTGGCCCGCTGCCAAACCGCTGCCGCTCGCCAAACCCACAAAGCCCCCCGTCGTCGTCGCCGTCGACCACACCAAGCTGGCTGTGAAGGGCTTTTCGGACGTGACCGCCGCCTATCCGATCAAGTCCAAGGATCCGTTCGCGCTGTGTAACGCCGTGGCGGACTTCGACGGCGACGGCATCGATGACGTGGCGTTCATCTCGACCGCGCTGAGCGACATGACCGTGCATGTGCTCAACCTCGGCAAGGGGGCGGCGGCCGCCAAAGTCGTCCAAACCACGATCCCGGCGACGTTCTTTTACCCATCGGGCTCTTGCGCGGTGCTGGACGCCGACGATGACGGCAAACCTGACCTCGTGCTGTCCGGGAGCCCGGGGTTGGCCCTGCTGCGCAACACCGGTGGTGGCAAGTTCAAAGACGAGTCGCAGAAGATGCTGCCCAAGACGATGGACTGGTCGGCGTACTCGGTCACCGCGGGCGATTTCGATGGCGACGGGGACGTCGACCTCTACGCGGGGGCTCTGCGCGGCAAAGTGGGCTGCACCAATGTCGCCTGCGGCCATACCCCCGCCGATTTCTTCTGCTTCTTGCCTGCGCCCGGAAAGATCCAGGGTAAACCCGCGGCCGATCGCTTGCTGATCCGCGATAAGGCCCTGCCCTTCGTCGACAAAACCGCCGCGTTCAAGATGCCCGACGGCGCGTTGAGCCCGATGGCGTCGACCGTCGATCTCGACAACGACGGGATCGCAGACGTGCTCATCGGCGACGATTTCGGCTCGCATCGATGGGTCCGATTCGGCTCCGGCAAGGCGGTCAGTGGGTGGCGGCAGCTGGGTTTCGCGGGCTACGCACATGCGATGGGAGCCGCCCTGGGTGACTTTAACGGCGACGGTCTGTTCGACGTCTGGATGACCGATATCGGGGTGAACGCGGTCTATGTGCGGACCGTCGATGGCAGCGCCGCTTCCAAGACGGGCGCCGGAAAAACGGGTTCTGCGGTGCCGCTTTTTCACGACGTGGCCTTCGCATCCGGCGCCGCCGGGTTGACCCGTGACGTGATCTCCTGGGGGCCTGTGGTCGCGGACTTCGATCACGACGGCCGGGATGACGTGTACCTCCCGATCAGCGGATGGTTGCCCGGCAAGGACCTGGCCGCGATCAACTCGTGCCAGAAGGTCGGCAAGGCCCCGTCACAACACGACGTCTTCGCGCTGTCCACTGGCGCCGCAGGCAAGACCGGGTGGACGTTCGGTCGCGCGCCTGAATCCAAGAAACCCGAGCTGGGGCCAACCCCTGTTTCATCTGCCGCGGTGGATATCGACGGCGACGGCGACCTCGACATCGTGCAGGTCCGGGCGAACCAGTCCGTGCGGCTGCTCCGAAATGACATCGTCAAGAAGGGCAAATCGATCCGCGTGCGGCTCACCGGGGCGGCCGGCAACAAGCTGGCGATCGGGGCCCACGTCGCGGTGACCGGCGGCGGCAAACGCGCCAGGTTCGTGGCCAACAGCGGTGTCGGTGGCGGCGGCGCAGGATCGCTGCACGTCGGGCTCGGCACGAGTCCCAGCGGCAAGGTGACGATCCGCTGGCCCGGCAAGAAAGGCGCGACGTCATCGGTGGTGGTTGCTGCCGGCAAGCAGATGGCGGTCAAGGTGCCCTGAGCCGAACCGGATATGCGCGGGTAAGCCCTTTGCTGGCGCGAGTGGTTTCGCTATTTTCCGCGCCGCATGAATCTCTTCCGCTACATCCGTGATTGGGGACACTCCGGCTCGCGAGCGGCCTTCTACGGCACGATCAGCCTGACGCTCGGCGGCATTCCGGGTCGCGGTCGGTCGATCTCCCAGTGGGCGATGCACAACTGGTGCGCGGGGTCGTGCGACGCGCTCGGGATCATGCGCGACGTCACCAACGGCCACCTCCTGCACCAAACCGGCCAGTGCGTGATCGTCGCCAACCACCTGAGCACCGCGGACATCATCGTGCTCGGCAGCGTCATCGACACCGACTACCGCTGGCTGGCCAAGGCGCCGCTCTTCAAGGTCCCGTTCACCGGATGGCATCTGAAATTCGCCGGGCACGTGCCGGTCTATCGCGGCGAAAAGCGCGGCAGAAACGCGGCGCTTGCCGGTCGCATCCACACGGTCGTCGAGGAAGGTGCGAGCCTGCTCTTCTTCCCCGAAGGCACCCGCAGCGACTCGGGCGAGCTAACGGACTTCCGCATCGGCGCGTTTATGGCCGCCGTGCGCGAGGATTTGCCCATCCTGCCCATCGTGTTGCGCGGGACCGGCAAGTTGATGGCCAAGAACGCACCCCACACCAACCCAGACGCCGACCTCAACTGCGGCGTGAAGTTCCTCGAGCCGATTCACCCGACCGCCGGCACCGAGGACGAGGAAGACGAAAAACGACGCGCCGAAGAGCTGCGCGACGCCGTCTGGAAGGCGTATCGCCAAGACCTGTACGGCCCCGACGGCTGGCCCCCCGGACGTGGCCCCAATGGCACCAGCGACGAGCCCACGGGGCGCTCCGACAAGCCCGAGTGAGCCGCGGAAAACTGCTGTTGCTGGTTGCTACCTGCGCCCGGCGGCGGCGAGCTTGACGCGCTTGAGCCACGCGGATGTCGCGTCGGCGCTCATCGGTCCACCAAACAAGAATCCGACGACGGAATCGCAGGTGCGGTCCTGCAGGACAGCCAGCTGTTCGCGGGTCTGGACGCCCTCCGCGCAGACCTCCATACCAAGCGCGTGTCCGGTTGCGATAAGCGCCCCAGCCACTTCGGCCGCGCGACGGTCGATCGCGATGTTCTGCGAGAAGCTGGCGTCGAGCTTGATGGCGTCGAACGGGAACCCAGCGAGCACGGCAAGTGACGCCCCGGCGGTGCCGAAGTCGTCGATGGCGAGCGAAACGCCAAGCGTCTTGAGGTCGTGGATCGGCTGCTGGAGGTTGTCGTGGTTGTCGACGATCGAACTTTCCGACACGTCGATTTGCACGAGCGACGGTGAAACGCCATGGGAATGAAGGGCGCGGACCATGCGCGGCAAGAGCTGCGGGTGGGTCAGCTCGGCCGACGTCATGTTGATGACCAGGCGAATCCCGGGCGGCGCGAAGGGCAGCATCCGCGAAAAGTCGTTGAGCGCCTTGCTGAAGACCCAGGCGCCCACGTCATGAACCGCGTCGCTCTGGGCCAAGACGGGCATGAACTCGCGCGGGGTCACCAGGCGCATGTCATCGGTCTGCCAACGCAGCAGCGCTTCGACACCGCGCGGATGGCGACCGCGACATGTCACGATCGGCTGGTAGTGGAGCAGGAATTCCTTGCGCTGCAGGGCACCGTCGAGCGAATGGGCCAGCACTTGCCGCATCGCCACGCGTTCGGTGGTCGACTGAGAATGAAACTGGAAGCCGTCGCCGCCGCGGCGTTTGGCACGGTCGAGGGCTTCTTCGGCGTTGCGGACGAGGCCTTCGGTGGTCGCTGAGTCTTGCGGGTAGATCGAGATCCCGATGCTGGCGCTGGACTGGACCGTGGTGCCGGCGACGCGGATCGACGACTTCATGCGCTCGAGGATGTCCGCCGCGATCTGTCCGACGCGTTCGACGTCTTCGGCCTCTTCGAGCATCGCCGCGAACTCGTCACTGCCGACGCGCGCAAGGATGGCGCCGCTGCCGATGGCCCCGGAGATTCGGTGCGCGATTTCGCATAACACGAGGTCGCCGCTGTCCTGCCCCACGCGCTCGTTCACGTCGCGGAAGCGGTCGACATCGATGGTCATCAAGGTGACGTTGCGCTCGTGCTGGTTGGCGCGCGCGATGGCCTGCACGAGCCGCTCGCGGAACTGAGAACGGTTGGCCAGCCCGGTCAACTGGTCGTAACGAGACAGCCAGATCATCCGTTGCTCGGCGCGCTGACGGTCGATGGCGTAGCGCATGACGCGTTCGAGCATGTCGGGGGTGAGCAGCGACCGCGGCAAGTAATCGGACGCGCCGGCCTTCATCGCGGCGACGTCTTCGGTTCGGTTGGCCTTGTCGGTGACCGCGATGAGCGGCTTGCGACATCCTTTGCGGCGCGCTTCGCGAATCAGCTCGATGCCGTCGCCGCCCGCGAGACGCACATTGATCAAGTAGACGTCGTGCGCGTCGCGTTCGGTCCAGAGCAGGCCGGCGTCGTAGGTCTGCGCCCAGTCGAGGTCGAAGAAGGACCGCTCGATCGCTCGCAGCGTCTTGGTCACCTCGTTGTAGGCTTGTTCGGATTCATCGACGACGAGGGTGCGAATCAGCTGCCCGGCCATCGGGTCGGTGCGCGGCACGGCTTCGACGCCGAAACCGTATTCGTCTTCGGCGTCATCGTCGTCGAGGTCGAAATCGACTTCGTCTTTGAGCAGCAGTTCGTCGTCGTGGGCCAGGATGCACCTCGTCGCGTCGGGTTGGCACGCTACGTTTGTCGCCGCGAGCCCTGCGCAAACCCGCGGTCAGGATTTGCGGCGTTCGCTCTCATCGGGCTTCACCGTGTCACCGTCGACGACTGTATCGCGTTCATCGCCGGGCAGCGACTCTACGATGGTCGCAGCTTCGGCAGTGGGCGGCGCGAATCGATTGACCCGTGTGGCAAGGTGACGTGCCGAAGGCTTGCGGCGGTCATTGCGAGGCCGTGCAGCCTCAGGTTTGACCGACGACCGGCCTTGCTCGTTGGCCGCGCTCGACGCCCGACGACCTTGCGGAACGTGACGTGGAACGAACGGCGTCTTTCCGGGAGTCGGCGCCCGCCTGGGCGTGGTCACCTTGGGCTTGGGCTTGGGCTTGGGCTCGGGCATCTTGGGTTGAGGCGCCGGTTCGACCTCGACCGAATCCATCATCACGGTCGCCCGCTCCTCGGACGGCGGCTTCGACTGTTTGCGCGAGCGGGAAACGAGCCGCTTGGGAACGCGCGAGGCGGACGCGAGCAATCGGTCGCGATCGTCCTTCCACGACTCCTTTCGAGTCCGACGCCGGCCGATCTTCCGCGCCAGGGGCATCGTGTCCGCCGGCGTCTCGTCGACCGCGGCGCCGATGGTCCCACCGCCGATTTCAGATGCCTGGGACTGCTTGAAGATCGGAAAGAGCGGCTTGAATGCGTCGGCCATCGGGCCGTGCGTGCCAAGATCCGCGACGACGGCGCCAAGCGCATCGCGCATCGCGATCGCGTCATCCCAGCGGGCCGTGAGGCCTTTGGCGAGCGCCTTGTGAACCACCGCGGCGAGAGATGCAGGGACGTCCTGGGTCGCGGCGTCTGCGATCGGGACAGGTTCACGGCTCGCGTGCTGCACAGCAACGGCCACCGCGGTAGGCGCCTCGAAGGGCAGCTTCCCGGTCAAGCACTCGTACAGGACCACGCCGAGACTGTAGAGATCCGAACGCCCATCGAGGTCGCGCCCGCGGGCCTGTTCGGGGCTCATGTGTGTGGGTGTTCCGACGACGTCGCCGACACTCGTGAGCGGCGTCCCAAGGTCTTTGGCGACGCCGAAATCCATCAGCTTTACCACCACATCGGACTCGGAGATGCAGTGCAGAAAGAGGTTGGCGGGCTTGACGCTGCGATGAACCAGGCCCTTGGAATGTGCTTCGGCCAAACCGCGCAACACGCTGTCGGCGATGGCGAGGGTGCAAGCCGGCGGAAGACCGGGCGTCCCCGCGGCGCGACGCGCGTCGAGCGCATCTCGGAGCGTCAACCCCTCGAGCAGCTCCATCACCATGAACGGCACACGGTCGGAGACCTCGCCAAAATCGGCCACACGCAGGACGTTCGCAGACGTCAATGACGCCGTGACCATGGCTTCCCGCTCGAATCGCGCGAGGGTCAGGTCGTTGATCTCGATCCCGCGGGGCGCGAGCAGCTTCATCGCGCGTTCGACCTTCGTCCGGACGTGGCGCACACGATAGACGACGCTTGTTCGCGTGGCCGAGAGCACGTCCATCACCTGCCACGTCGCCGCGACAACGGAGCCTGGTTCGAGCTCACTGCGGTCGCTGGTCATCGGCCCTGGCATCTCACGCGATTCCCGATCAGACGCTCAAAACGGTCACGGTAAGGGCTTCATCGCGGTTGCCGTGAGCGTGCGTTGGATTCCACATGAGGATGATGTGTTCGCCGCGCTTGGCCAACTCCATTTGCTGCGCGAGACTGCGCGCATACGCCGGCGGGTTGAGGATCTCATCCAGCTCGACGTAGCGGGGCGTGACACCCCACCAAAGCTGCAGCTTGCGGCACACGGCCGGCGACATGGCCAGCGCGATGATTGGCGCCGCCGGTCGCTGACCCGAAGCGATGCATGCCGTACGACCGCTTCGTGTCGGCACGACCACCGCGTGCACGGACAGGTCGCGCGACAGGGCGGACATGGCGCGCGACAAGGCTTCTTCGGACACGTTGTCGCCGTGGACAGCCGCCGATGGGGGCGAGGAGTTGCGCACGAGCTTGCCGAACTGGCCGTGATTCCACTGGTGACCTTCGACGAGCCGCAGCGTGCGGTCCATCGTCTGGACAGCTTCGATCGGATAGCGGCCGGCCGCGGTTTCGCCGGACAGCATCACAGCGTCGGCCCCGGCAAGCGCGGCCCAGGCGACGTCGGTCACTTCCGCGCGGGTGGGTCGCGGGTTGTCGCACATCGACTCGAGCATCTGGGTTGCGACGATAACCGGACGATTGACCTGTGCGCCCATGCGGATGAGCTCTTGTTGGATGATCGGCACCTCTTCGGGAGGCATCTCCACGCCGAGGTCGCCGCGCGCGATCATGATGCCGTCCGACGCGGCCATGATCTCGCCGATCCGCTTGATGGCTTCGGGCTTTTCGATCTTGGCGATGACCGGGATCTGCACGCCGAGTTCGTCCTGCAGCGCCTTGAGATCGAGCACGTCCGACGCCTGCCGGACGAACGACAGCGCCATGAAATCGACGCCCAGTTTCGCCGCGAATGCTGCGTCGGCCCGGTCTTTTTCGGTCAGCGATGGCGCCGAGATATCGACCCCGGGCAGGTTCATGCCCTTGCGGTCTTTGAGCAGGCCACCGTGCACGACCCGGCAGGTCAGGTTGTCCTTGCTCTTGGCATCGACGTGCAGCTCGAGTCGGCCGTCATCGAGCAAAATCCGGTCGCCGACCTTGGCGTCTTTGGCCAGCGCGTCGTATTCAGACGGGATCAGCCGTTTGCGGCCGACCACCTTGCGGACTGTGACGGTGACTTCGGTGTCGGTCTCAAGCCGGATCTGGCCGTCCTTGAAGCGGCCAACCCGGATCTTGGGGCCGCACAGGTCGGCGAGGATGGCGATGTGGCGACCGCGCTGCTCCGCGACCGTGCGGATTCGCTTGTACGTGCGCGCATGGGTCGCGTGTTCGCCGTGGGAGAAGTTGAGCCGAAAGAGGTTCACGCCCGCATCGATCAGCAGACCGAGCGTCGCTTCGGAGTCGGAGGAGGGGCCGATTGTGGCGACGATCTTGGTGCGCCGATAGCGGAGGGCGACACGGTCGAGGTCGAGGGAGAGATGTTTCAAAGTGGGTCCAAGCCGGTGTGCTGAAGGCGCGGCGACTTTAGCGCCGCCCGCTGCGGGCGTTCAAGGCTCGCAGCGGACGGCTTGCGACGACAAAGCCGAGGCCGGCTATTTGCCGCAGCCAGCAACCTTCTTGTGCAAGCATGTTTTCAAGGAGGCGTGGCAGGCGTCTGTCGTGCACGTGTCGCCGTCGTCGCAGGCGTGCGACAAGGCCGATCCGAAGGTGCACGCGCCCGTTTTCGCGTCGCAGTAGTCGCCGACACAGGCTGCGCCGTCGCCACAGACGTCGGCCACCTTGCGCACGGCTCGCACGCGATTGTTGGCGCTGTCGGCGATAACGACCCGGCCGTCGTGACCGAGGGCGACCCCGACCGGATTGCTCAGTTTGGCCGCGTGCGCCCCGCCATTGGCAAAGCCGCTGGTCGGTCCGATGAGCGTGCTGACGCCACCGGCCTTCGAAACGACGCGAACAGCGTGATTGGCCGCGTCCACAACCCACAGCGCGCCGTTGACCACGGCGATCGAGCTCGGCCCGTTGAACGCCGCAGCGGCTCCGAAGCCATCCTTGAAGCCGGACGTCTTACCGGCGGCGGTGATGACCTGCTTGCCAACGGGGTCGAGGCGGCGAATCACGTGGTTGCCGGTGTCGGCGATCCACAGGTACTTGCCGTCGAACGCGAGCCCGGCCGACGCGTTGAGGCGCGCGTTGGCGAGCGGCCCGTCGACCTTGCCAGCGGCGCCACCGGCGACCGTGAACACCTGGCCGTTTTCGATGCGTCGGATACGATGGTTGCCCGTGTCCGCGACGTAAAACACACCGGCCGCTGCCTCTGCGACGTCCATCGGCGCCTTGAACTGCGCGGTCTTCGCCGGTCCGTCCGTGGCGCCGGCCTTGCCGCTACCCGCATGCGTGGTGACGGAGCCGTTGTAGCCCCACCGGAAGCGGCGAATGCGGTTGTTGCCCTTATCGGCGAGGTAGATGGCGCCGTCGGCACCGATGGTGAGACCGGCGGGCTCGTTGACCCGCGCGTTGCCGGCCGGCCCGTCGAAGAAGCCCTTGCTTGTGCCGAATGCGTAGCCGACCAGGCCCCATGGCGTCACGCGCCGCACGCGGTGGTTGCCGGTGTCGGACACGAACACGTTGCCGTGCTTGTCGACAGCGATGCCGGTCGGGCGGTTGAACTTGGCTTTGCCGGGTGTGCCGTCGACGAGGCCAGCGCTTCCTTCGCCAGCCAGCGTCGTCACCAGCATCGTGTGGGTGGTGCATTTGCCGCCGACACATCGATCCGCGACGGTGCAGACGTTGCCATCGGTGCAGGGAGCGCCGTCAGACGCCTTGACTGTCGCGCACTTGCCGCCGTTGCAGGTGTGTGTTGTGCACGCGTCACCGTCCTCGCAGTCCGGCGCTACCTTGCAGCCGCTGCAGCCCGAAATCGCGGCGTTCTTGCAGCCAGCCTTGGCGTCGCAGGTGTCCTTGGTGCACGCCTTGCCGTCGCCGCAGTCCGCGTCGGAAGCGCAGGTCTTGCAGCCGGCCGTCGGCTTGTGTGCGCAGCCGGATTTCGACCCGCAGCTGTCCGCGGTGCACGGGTTGTTGTCGTCGCATCCGTACGCCCCCGACTGGCACTTGCCGTCTTTGCTCGAGCAGGTCGAAACGGTGCACGCGTTGCCGTCGTCGCAGTTGGCGAGGCCGTTGTCGCAGACGCCCGACTTGGTGTCGCAGGTGTCCTTGGTGCAGAGCGTCGCGTCGTCGCAGACGTTCACGATGCCGACCTTGGTGTCGATCTTGCGCACCCAGCTGTTGTTGCGGTCAGCGACCCAAATCATGCCCTTGGAGTCGATCGCAGCGTCCACGGGGTTGGCCCAGCGCGCGTGCGACAGTGCGCCGGTTTCGAATCCGTAGGGGCGTGAGCCGGTGATGGTGACCACGCGCGCCTTGGAATCGATGCGGCGGACCCGGTTGTTGTTGCGATCGCCGATGTAGAGCGTCCCGTCCGCTGCAGCAGACACGCCCTCGGGGTACGCGAATCGAGCGGTCTTGCCGACGCCGTCCAACCAGCCGTAGCTCGTGCCCGCGAACGTCGTAACCGTCCCGTCGCTCGCGATCTTGCGGATCCGGTGGTTGTAGTTGTCCGCGACGTAGATGACGCCCTGGGCAACCGCGACACCGGTGGGTCGTCGGAACCGCGCCGCTGTCCCCTTGCCGTCCGTGAACCCCTGGCTGCTGCCGGCGATGGTGGTGACGGTCCCGTCGAGCTTCACGTGACGGATCCGGTGGTTGTCCGAGTCGGCGACCACGACGCCGGTGTTGTCGATCGCGACGTCGTACGGCCGCCTGAAGGTTGCCGCGGCGCCCTTGCCGTCGCCCGAGCCCTGTTTTGCGCTGCCGGCGAGGGTCGTGACCACTCCGGTCGGGCTCACGACGCGGACGCGGTGGTTGTCCCGGTCGGCGACGTACACGGTGCCGTCAGCTTTCGCGTCGATGCCGGTGGGGTAGCGGAAGCGTGCCTTTGTGCCCGTCCCGTCGACGAACCCGTACGAGGAGCCCGCGACGGTGACCCATGCGTTGCCATTCAGGCGCAGGACCCGGTGTTGGCCGGAGCTCACCGCGTACACGACGTCCTTGGACGTGATCGCCAGGCCGTTTGGCGCCGAGATCTTCGTGGCGACCTCTTCGACCTTGCCGATGGTGCCGCCGCAGGAGCCGCCCGCGCAGGTGTCGATGGTGGTGCACGCGTTGCTGTCCGAACACGGATCGCCGTCCGCCTTGGAGCCGTTGCCCTTGCAGGTTCCGGCCTGGCACTTGTCGCCGGTCGTGCAGGTGTCGCCGTCGTTGCAGCCCTGCCCTTCCTTCAGCGTCTCAGCCGCGCACTTGGTGGCCTTGCAGCGGTAGCGGACGCAGCCGATCTGCGATCCGCAGGGCACGCCGTCGTTGTGCGGGTAATGGCGACATCCGTACTTGCCGTCGCAGACGTCGTTGGTGCACGGCAGGCCATCGTCGCATTTGACGCCCTTGCTCTTGCACTGGAAGTTGTCGCAGGTCTGCTGCGAACACGCGCTGGTGGTGACGCAGTCGCTGTCCTTGTAGCAGCGGATGTCGCGAACGCGGATGCGGTCGATGAAGATGCCGTCGCCGGTGGGCTGCTTGCACCCGACCGACTGGAATCGGAACCGAACCTTGAACTTGCCGCCGGCGTAGCTGGACGAAATCGACGTCGCCTGGTTGCTCCAGTACGTCAGATTGTAGTTGAGCGTCCGCACGACCTGCCAGGTCTTGTCGTTCTTGCTCACCTCGACGTAGACGGTCGCTGGCCCGGTCGACGGTCGCCACCTGCCGCTGATCGTGTACTCGATGCGGATGTATGCGCCGCTGGGAACGATGTCGGTGGCGTCGATCCAGGGTGATGTCGCGGTGGCGGAGACGTTCTTGGCACCGGCCGGGCAGGCATAGCCCTTGCCGTCGTTGAAGTTGAGGCTGCAGTCGCCGGTGGGCGGCTTGGGTGACGCCGGTGTCTTGTCCACGGCCCACTGCGGCCCGCCGGAATGAACGCTCTTGAACGCCCAACCCGAGGCGCCGGACGCACAGTTGAAGTCGGTGCCCCAGGGCAGCTTGTTGGTGCATCCGGCCGTCGGTTTGTGGGTGCAGGCACCGGTCGCCTTGTTGCAGCTATCGGTGGTGCATGCGCTGCCGTCGTCACACTTCGCGGTGTGGCTGCATTTGTTGGCTCCGATCGCCTTGCAGACGTCGATCGTGCACGGGTTGTTGTCGTCGCACGTCTTGGGGTCGACCTCGTAGGTGCAGTGGCCGTTGACGTGACACGAGTCCTTCGTGCACGCGTTGCCGTCGTCGCACGCCATGACGCCGATGCACTTGCCGGACTTGCAGACATCTCCCTTGGTGCAGGACTTGGAGTCGGAGCACGGCGCGCCGTCTTTGCCGGTCGGCGTGCCGACGCACATGAGCTTGCCGCCCTTGACCTGGCACGTGTCGCTGGACGTGCAGCTGTCCGAATCGGAGCAGCCCGTTCCCGGCGCCCGCGGGATATTCGAGCACCCCGTCGCCGGCTTGCAGCTGTCGAGCGTGCACGGGTCGCTGTCGTTGCAGTTGACGCCGCCCCACGAACACCGTCCGCCCGAGCACCGGTCGAGTGTGCACAGCGAGCCGTCGGAGCACTCCTTGGGGTCGGTGCAGTTCATGTCGCGAATCAAGAAGTCGTCGACGAAGGGGCCGACCCAACCGTTGTCGTTGCAGTCCTTGCTGAAGAAGCGGAAGCGAACCTTGAACTTCTTGCCCGCGAGGTTGGTGAGGTAGAGCGTCCGCGTGCCCCACGAGGTGCTCGTCCAGCTCATGTCGGAGGCGAGGTTCCATTTCTTGTCGTCAGTGCTCCATTCGAAGAGGAACTCGTCGTCATTGTTGGTCTCCCACCGGCCGGAGTAGCGGAATTTGACCATCAACCCGCCGATGCTCGACACCTTCGTCGCGTCGAACCAGGGCGACGTCGCCGTGCCATTGACCGCCGTGGCGCCAGCCGCGCACGCGTAATCCTTGCCGTTGTTGAAGTTGAGCGAGCACTTGGGCGAGAGGCTGCCCGGCTTGTCCGGCGTGGCGTCGACCTTCCACTCGGGTCCGCCCGATGACTTCAACGTCCATGCCGACATGGACTTGGCGCCGCAGTTGAACGCCTGCTTGTAACCGACAGCCTGCAGCTCGTTGCAGCTCGCCACGTCCTTGTAGGAGCAGCCGCCGTTGGCCTTGCTGCAGGTCCCGACGGTGCACGAATCCCCGTCGTCGCAGGTGTTGGGCGCGGTGCTGCAGCCGCCGTCTTTGGGGTTACAGAGGTCGAGGGTGCAGGGATCTTTGTCGTCGCACTTGCTGGTCGGTGTGTTCTCGCAGACACCGGTGGTGGGCGAACACTTGTCGGCCGTGCAGGGGTTGTTGTCGTTGCAGGCCGCGCCGCTGCCGGGCGTGATCGTGCGCACGCGGCTGTTGTTGTAATCGGCGATGAGCGCGACACCTTTGGCATCAAACGCGAGATTCCACGGGCGAGCGAAGCGCGCGTTGCCGAGCGACCCGTTGGTGTACCCGTAGCCCTTCTTGCCGGTGACCGTCGTCACGTTGCCAGCGGTGTCGATTTTGCGAATCGCGCTGTTGTAGTAGTCGGCGACCCAGAGCGCGCCGGTCTTGCTGAACGTGACGCCGGTCGGCCGGTAGAAGCGCGCCCCCAGCTTCAGGCCATCCACAAAGCCGTGCACGGCCCCGCCTGCGAGGGTGCTGACGGCGCCGGTTGTGGAGACCTTGCGGATGCGGTGGTTGTTGTAGTCGGCCACGTAGAGCTCGCCGTTTTTGGCGATGGCGACATCGTGCGGTGAGTTGAAACGCGCCACGTTGGCCGGTCCGTCCAGGAAGCCGCCGGAGCTGCCGGTGAACGTCTTGACGTCGCCAGCGCTGGTGACGCGGCGGATACGGTGGTTGTAGGTGTCGGCGACGTACATGGTGCCCGAGCTGTCGGCCGTGATGCCGCGAGGCTGGTTGAAGCGGGCCTTGGCGCCCTTGCCGTCGGCGAAACCGGCGTTGGACCCGGCGATGGTCGTCACCTGGCCGCCGCTGACGTTGCGAATCCGGTAGTTGTACGTGTCGCTGACGTAAAGCTCGCCGCCGTGCATCGCCGCACCATGCGGGCCGTTGAAGCGTGCGGCCGTCAGCGCGCCGTCCTTGTAGCCCGAGCCGCTGCCGGCATAGATCGAGGCCTTGCCCGAAGCGACGCGGTAGATGCGGTGTTGGCCGCGCGAGACGACGTAAACCGTGCCGCTCTTGTCGATAACGATGGCGGTCGGGTTGCTGATCGTCTGGCCCACAAGAACGCCTACCGTCGCGCTGATCCCGACGCACTTGCCGTTGCCGCATGACTCGAACGTCGTGCAGACGTCGTTGTCGTCGCACACCGCACCGCTCGCCGCCTTGGGGAAGGTGCATTTCTGCGTGGCTTCGTCGCACAGGTCGGACGTGCACGCGTCGCCGTCGGAGCAAACGGCGGTGTAGACGCAGCCCTTCTTGCTGTTGCACGAGTCCTTGGTGCACGCGGACTTGTCGTTGCAGTTGAGCGCGGCGCCGTGGCACTGGCCCGCCTGGCAGCGGTCGGGGTAGGTGCACGCGTCGTTATCGTTGCAGGAGGCGCCGTCGGTGGTGAACGGGAACGCGCATTGGCCGGTCTTGGCGTTGCAGCTGTCGGATGTACACGGCTTGTTGTCCTTGCAGCTCTTGTACTTGACGCTGCAGGTCTTCGACGGCGTGCAGGTCCACGTCTGGCACTTGTTGCTGCCATCGCTGCAATCCGCGGCCGTCTGGCAGCCGGCGTTCCACACCTCGAGGTTGTCGACGAACGGCCCGGCGCCGGTGTTCTTGGTGCAGTTGGTCGTGAAGAACGCGAAGCGAATCTTGAACTTCTTGCCGGCGTACTGCGGGATGTTCAGCTGCCGCAGGTACCAGTAGTTCACGTTGCCGTTGCTGGTGTCGTAGATCGTCTGCCAGCTGGTGCCGTTGGTGCTGATGCGCACCTGGAACTCGTCGGCGTTGGTGTATTCCCAGCTGCCGCTGAGGCGGAACTTCATGCGCAGCTGGCTGCCGGTGACCTTCGTCGCGTCGATCCACGGCGAAGTGGCGTCGCCGGCGACCTTGGTGGCGCCGGTCGGGCACGTGAAGTTCGTGCCGTTGTTGAAGTTGAGACTGCAGGTGCCGGCGTATGCGCCCGGGGGCGTGGGATCGCTGTCGATGCCCCAGCCGGGACCGTTCACCGTCCCGGTCAGGTTCCAGGCCTTGCTGCTCGCGCTGCCGCACTCAAACGGCTGCTTGTAGGGCACCGTGACCGTCGAGCCGCAGCTGCTATCCGTCTTGTGCGTGCACGCGCCGCTCTTGGTATCGCAGGTGTCCACGGTGCAGGAATCGCCGTCGTCGCACTTCCAGCTGCCGCTGGGGCCGGCGTCGGCCTGGCCCTTGTGGGTGCAGTTGCCGTCCACGGCGTCGCAGCCGTCATCGGTGCACGCGTTGTTGTCGTCGCAGTCTTTCTTCGTGCCGCTGCAGATGCCAAGCGCGCACTTGTCGTTGCTGGTGCAGGCGCTGTTGTCGCTGCAGGCACCGGTGATCGGCTCGTGGAAGCAGGCGGCGAAGAGCGGGGCGCAGCTATCGGCCGTGCAGGGGTTGCCGTCATCGCAGGCGACAGTTCCCTTGCACTTGCCGCCCTGGCACTGGTCCTTGATGGTGCACTGGCGCCCGTCGTTGCAGGACGTTCCGTCGGGTTCGGTGTTCTTGGCGAGGCACTTGCCGCCGGTGCAGACCTTCTGCGAGGTGCACGCGTTGTTGTCGGCACACGGCTTGCCTTCCTTGACGGCCTTGAAGGTGCAGGTGCCCTTCGAGTCGCAGCTGTCCTGCGTGCAGGCGTCGCCGTCGTTGCACTTGTTGACCGTGTAGCAGCTGCCGTTGATGCAGCCGCGCACCTGGCACTTGCTGGTGGTCGCGCAGTCGGCGTTGGCATGGCACGCCGTGTCCTCGATCCGCAGGTCATCGATAAACGGCCCGGTGCCGGTGTTGGTGACGCAATTGATGGTGAAAAAGCGGAAGCGCAGACGGAACTTCTTGCCCTTGACCGCGCCGATCGAGATCGACCGGTTCTGCCACTGCGTCGGCGTGTTGTTCGGGTGGGCGTCGTAGACGAGGTTCCACTGCTTGCCGTCGAGCGTGTACTCGAGCCGCAGCTCGTCGTTGTTGTTCTTCTCCCACGTGCCGCCGAGCTGGAAGAACACCCGGATGCGCGCCTTGGGGTGGGCGTCGGTCGCGTCGAACCAGGGCGATGTCGCGGTGCCGGAGACGTTCTTGGCGCCGGCTGGGCACTGGAAGTCCTTGCCGTTGTTGAAGTTGAGCGAGCAAACGGGCGACTTGGCGGCGGGCGGCGCGGGCGTCGCGTCGAATCCCCACGCGGGTCCACCGGGCTGGCCTTTATCGAGGGTCCACAACGCGTTGGCCGGGCTGTTGCAGTTGAATTTGGCCGAAAACGGGATGCCCTGCGTGCCGCTGCACTTGCCACCGGGCGCCGATGTGCACGTGCCGGTCGCTTTTTCGCAGCTGTCGATCGTGCACGCGTCGCCGTCGTCGCATGTTTTCGGCTTGTTTGAGCACGACCCGCTCACGGTCGCGCAGACATCGGTCGTGCAGGGATCGCTGTCGTCGCAGCCCTTGTTGTCCTTGCACTGGTTGCAGCCGCTGATCTTGGTGTTCTTGCAGCCCTCGCCGGGCACGCAGCTGTCTTTTGTGCACGGGTTGGCGTCGTCGCAGGTGTTTGGGCTGCCCTTGCAGGTGCCGGAGCCGCAGTTGTCGCCGGACGTGCAGGGATCGCCGTCGTCGCACGACCCCTTCGTGGGCGTGTTTTCGCAGCCGCCTCCGGCTTTGCAGACGTCGTTTGTGCAGGGCTGTCCATCGTCGCAAACGTTGTCGTCGGCCTTGCCGCTGCAGTCGTTGTCTTTGCCGTCACAGACCTCGGCGGAAGGCACCTGCGCGTCGCACTTGGACAGCCCGGACTTGCCGCAGGAGCGGGTGCCATTGCACTGCCCGAGCGTCTTGCCGTCCTTCTTCAGCGCGTTGAAGCAGGTGGTCTCGAGGCTCTTGTCGACGGCCTCGGCCGAACAGAAGCACTCGCCGATCGCGTCGGCCTTGCTGCCCTTGGGCACGCACTGTTTGTGGGACGCTCCGGTCACGTCATCGACCGACACGCACTTGGCATCCGAACGGCAATCGTCGTCGGTCGCGCAGCCGGCGCCGCAGTAGAAGCCGAGCCCGCCGTGGTTATTGCAGAACGACTTCTTGCCGCTGACCGCGATGCACTCGCTGTTGGTCTTGCACGGATGGCAGAGCGTCGGTGGCTGCGGGACCTTCGATGTGACGTCGCCACCGCTCGATGAACCGCCGCCGTCGTTGGAGGTGACCGCGCCATCGCCGCCGCTCGACGTGCCATCGCCGCCGCTGGAGCCGCTGTCGGTGTTGCCACCGCTGTCGGACACAACGTCGCCCGCTGGAGTTGGTGTCGTCTTGACGGGGTCGTCGCTGCAACCGCTGAGCGCGGCGGCCGCGGTCAAGCAGCAAACGAAGAAGATGGCGACGTTTCGTGTAGCGCGCATGGCGGGTCCGATCGAAGGGCGGATTGCGGGGAAAACGACGGCGGGGATGTCCGGAAAGGGGCGCGCAGCATAGAGCAATCGGATGCGCGAACAAGGGCGAATTCAGGGGGCGTCGCGGGCAGATTGCCCAAAGCCGCTGCCCGCCGTAGCATCCGAGCGACTTCAAAGGAGTTCATGATGCCCGCACGACGTCCCGCGGTTGGCCGAACGGCAGCCTTCCTCTTCGCATGCGTGATCGCCCCATTTGCCCTGGTGGCTTGCGGTGGCAGCAAACCCAAGCCCGTCGCCAAACCCAAAGCGCCCGCCAAACCGGCGAAGAGCGCCTACGATTTGCGGTGCGACAAGCTCCAGGCCGACTACAAGCAGCAGGTCGGCGCCAAGCGGTACATCCCCGCCAGCTTGATCGTTCACGCGTGGCCCGAACAGAAGGCTGGCGCGAAGGTCGGGGAAGCCGATGCCGTCAAGACGATCAACGGCGGTGGCCCCAACATCACCCTGCTGATGGCGCGCGGCGGCCTCGGTAAGAGCAAGCTCGGCTGGGCGCTCGAAGCGCAGACCTGTGCGACACGAGCGACTGTCCGAGTCGACCTTCACTGGGACATCGCGGCAAACCTCGACACCTTTCCAAAGGGCGTCAATCCGCTGCTGCATGTCATTGAAAAGCGCCTGACCGGCGCCAACACCAGCGACCCCAAGCTCGGCGTCGAAAAGGTCCTCAAGGGGCGCAACCTGCTGCTGCTCTTCGATTCGCTCGACGAGGTCAACCTCAAGCACCGCAAGGTCCTCGTCGACCACATCCAGGCGGCCATGGCGCCGATCCAGGGCACCACCGCAGTCGTGTTCACGCGCCCGCCCGTGTTCTCGGCCAACTACGGGTTCGCGCGCATCTCCGGCCGGCTCGAGATTCCGATGCTTAACTGCGACGCGACCCAGCGCGCGCTGCGCGACCTCCTCAAAGACGACGCCAAGCTGGCCAATTTCCTCGAGTTCACGAAGCGTTACGGGCTCGACCGCATGGTCGTCCGCAAGGCCGCACAGTGCTACTACCCGCACATGGCCACGTACCGCGACATCATGGTCCTTAAGCAGATTGCCGACAGCGTCGCCGCCTCCAAACCCGAGCAGACGACGACGATCTCCAGCCGCGCCAAGGTCTACGAGTTCTTCCTCACCGCCGCCGTGATCAAGGACCTGTCCGGCCTCAACATCTTGCCCAAGGACCTGATGGCCATCGTCGACCGGATGGTGCTCGCCCAGAACCCCGACGGCAGCAAACGCAACCTGGGATTCACGGTCGGCGCCTGCCTGTCCCGCACCGGCAAGTCCGACGCGGCCGTCAGCAAACAAATCTGCGAGCGCCTGATGCAGTCGACGCTCTTTAAAGAGACGTCGCGACCGGACGTGTGGCAGTTCACCAACCAGAGCCTCGGCGACCTCTTCCTGGCGCGATGGACGAACAACGCCATGGCCGCCAAAGACGGGACGAGCAACTGCAAGATCATCGCCCAGCGGTCCAGCCTCTTCGAGAGCAGCGAGGTGGCGGGATTCCTGGTCGGCATGGAAAACGGTCAAGCGTGCCTGTTGCCCATCGTGCAGGAGCTCTGCAGCGCGGGTGGCAACGCCGAGCACAACTTCGAGCTGCTCGACCAGGGCCTGCCGCCTGCGAACGCGCGCATCGAGCTCCTCAAGACCGCCCAGGACGCGGCTGGTGACGCGGTCAAGCCCGACTCCTGCCTCGGCGGGCTGCTCGAGCGCTTGAAGAAGACGGTCCCCGCGGACGCCTTCCCCAAGGAAGACGCCAAGAAGGGCAAGAAGAAGAAGAAGAAGAAGCGTCGCAAGCGTCGCAAGCGCAAGAAATAGCGTCTCCGCCACGCGTTGAACGCAAACAACCCGGCCGCCGTCGCGGCCCTACCAGTCGGATCCGCCATGATGCATCGGCTCCACCGGATCGCGTGTGTCGCGCTGTCGGCCGGCCTCGCCCTCGCCGCCACGTCCACCGCGCACGCCCAGGCCGCCCCGCAACCGGCCAAGCCCGCCGCCGCACCGGGACAAGCGGCCCCCGCCCCGGGTGAAAAGAAGCCGGAACCCGAGGCTGAAAAGAAGCCAGAACCCGAGGCTCCGTCCGGCGGCGGCATCATCAACACCGACATCGTGGCGCCCGCGAACATCCCGGCGTTCAAGGACCTGCCGACCCTTGCCATCCCCAAGAGCGCCGGCGAACGCGCGCTGCACCGCGTCCCCGAACAGAAGCTCAAGAAGCCGTTCGCGGTGACCGCAGTCGGCATCGACTTGCAGTTCTACATGCCGTCGTCGGAGATCAAGTGGCCCATCCCATTTGTCGATGACTTCGAAGACGTCGAGGCGCCCACGCTCGGCAGCCTGAACCTTTCGCTCGGAGGCCTGCACTTCTTCGACCATGCCGAGCTCTACATGAGCATTCCGCTGTTCGGTTTCAGCGAGGCGTACACGCGCGACACGCAGACCAAGCCGCAGCGCGAATTCGACATGAAATACCTGGTGGCGACCGGGGTGAAGTTCTATCCGCTGCCGATTCACGTCGGGCTCGTGCGCCCTTACATCGCCGCTGGCATCGCCCGCCGCAGCTGGACCCTTGGCAAAGCCAGCGACTCGCAGGTGTCGTTCGAGCGGGCCGATTCCATCGTGATCCCGATCGGGCTCGGCGCAGCGTGGCGACCGACGCCCAAGGTCATGGTCGACATCAACCTGCAGTACGCGCTCGCCGACTCAATGACCGTCTACACCAAGGTCTTGCCCCAGGCGCTCACCGACGACGCGCCGAAATTCGACAGCCGCGACGTGGACCTTGGCGCCCTGATGTTCACGCTCGCGCTGCGCTGGACGTCGGACGTAACGCGCGAGGTCGTCACCGAAGAGTTCCGGCAGGAGGAAGCCAAGCGCCTGTCACGGCTGATGCGGACCGGCAAGGCGAGCGGCTTTATCCTCGCGCTCGGTCCGTCGATGCGGATCGCGACCAACGGCTCGGACTACTGGGAAAACCACCGGCCCTACCTCGAGAGCAGCTACTCCGAGGGCTTCTTCCCGCACCTCACCGCCGGGTATTACCACTTTGGATTGGACGCCGAAGTGCGCCTCGCGTGGCGCTCGATTTGGGGCGACGCGAGCGGCTACGGCGCCGATATGGAAACCAGCCGGACAGGATTTTTCCTCGAAGCCATCAAGCTCTTCGACGTGGGCATGTACGGGTTCGTGCCGTGGGTTGGCATCGGCGTCGGCTACGAGATGTACAGCATCACGGACAGAACGCCGCAGAAGACGGCGACGGGCACCGATCTCCACCCGGTCACAAGCGAGCCATCGGGCATGGTCATGTCGATCCCGTTTGGCTGGGACATCCGCACCAACCCGTCCAGCTGGTGGTTTCTGCGCACGAGCTTTCGGTGGGTTCCGTTCGCCGAGGTGGACCTGCCCGAAGCCAAGGGCGTCAGCTACGACTACGGCGGCCTCGAGTTCGACGTCATCCAGTTCGTGATGTATCCGTCGCGCTTGATGAAGTAACGCAGGACGGCATGTCGCCGACCGACCCCAAGACCAACCTGGCCGCGCTCTATGCGCAGCTGCGCGACCGCAGCGGCGAGGCGGTGTTGGCCAATCCAGTTGCGGGCGACGACGCGTGGCTTGCACAAATGCTCCGCGATCCCACGTGGCAGGCGCTGGATCGAAGGGATGACGGCGCCCTGCTGTTCGCCAAGCTCGGCGCCAAAGGGATCCGCAAGGCCGCCTTCCTCGACCGACGCAGCGTGCCCTTTGCCGACACGATAGCTGGGGCTCGAAGTGCCCAGCCGGCGACGATCCGCGGCTGCGCGCCGTGTTGGACCGACATGCGCGTCATCGTGCACACCGGCCACTGCGGCTCAACTCTCCTGGCGCGCGCGCTCGCCGCCCTGCCCGACGTGACCGTCCTCAAAGAGCCGCCACTGCTGCGCTGGACTGCCCCCATCGATCCGAACCCAGTGGACTCGCAGACAGTCAGCGCCCTGTTGGGCCGTCGGTTCGAAAACCGCCCCACGGTCGTCAAGGTCACAAGCTTCGCGACCGCGGCAATGGCCACGATGCACGAGAAAGCGCGAACGCTTGGGTCCAACTTTAACTTCGCCGTTGTCGCGCTGGGCTGCGGCCTCGATGACCACGTGGTTCACATGCAGGCAACCCACACGTCCGATGTCGGGACCGGCGGGCCCAAGGCGCTCGCGGCGCTCGGTGCAGACGCATCTGCGGTCGCATGGGACTCGCTGTCACCCGACGGTCAGCTGGCTGCGGATTGGCTGGCCAAGATCGCGGCGATGATGCGGATCGTGGGCCTCGCGGACCGTGCGTCGACGATCTCGAGCCACCAGCTGCTCGACGACCAGCTCGAGACGATCCGGCGCGCGGCGAACACGCTTGGAATGCCCTGCTCCCGCGACGCCATGGCGACGGTGATGGACAGCGGCGTCCTGCAGCGGGCGGCGAAACGGCGCGGGGTGGCGATGACCGCGCAGGACCGGATCGCGCAGCTTGCGACGACAAAACGCGCACAAGCCCCTCGCATCCACGCCGCAAGGACAGAAATGGCGCGGCTTTGCGCGTCAACGCCGGTCTTCAGCGACGCCGTGGCGTGGGCGAAGGCCGTCCGATGGGAGCGTCAATGAGCGCCACAATATGGCTGACCGGACTGCCCGCGAGCGGTAAATCGACCCTCGCGCAGCTGCTTGCGACGCGGCTGCGGGCCCAGGGTCATGCGGTCGTCGTGCTCGATGGCGACGTGGTGCGCGCGGGGCTCAGCCGCGACCTCGGATTTTCCGCCGCAGACCGCAGCGAACAGAGCCGTCGCGTCGCTCATGTCGCCCGCTTGCTCAACAGCTCGGGCGTCATCGCGATCGCCGCGCTTATCTCACCGCTTGCCTCTGTGCGCGCACACGCCAGGCACATTCACGGCGCCCTTCCCTTTCTCGAAGTCTGGGTTCGCTGCCCGCTCGCCGTCTGCGAACAGCGCGACCCCAAGGGCATGTACGCCAAAGCCCGCCGCGGGGAGATCGCCGACTTCACCGGTGTTTCGGGACCCTACGAAGAGCCCGCCGCTGCGGACGTCATCGCGTTGACAGATGAATTCGACGTCGATGCGTGCGCGGAACTCGTGATGGCCAAGCTCTCGCATCGCTAGTCCCCCGGATCCGTGGATTCCGGCATGAGTTCGTTTCCGTTTGACCCATGCACTTGCAGGGTTCGCTGGCCGAAACGCTTGACCGTGTTGAGGATCTCGTCGGCGGTCTTGGTCCACAC
>Ga0114932_10000711_pt1 | contig 39066 bp, 37 predicted proteins | sample 2SBtaG_2_FD_87286 | JGI IMG/M metagenome (GOLD analysis project Ga0114932, IMG submission 87286) | Deep subsurface microbial communities from Kolumbo volcano to uncover new lineages of life (NeLLi) - 2SBTROV12_ACTIVE470 metaG | ecosystem: Environmental > Aquatic > Marine > Volcanic ...
ACTGATTGGCTGTAACCTTCTTGCTGTGAGGTAAGCCGATTAATAATTTGCAATGCCGCAGCATCGTCAGCAGCTGAATTTACTTTTTTGCCAGTTGCCAACTGTTGATTAAGCTTGTTGGCAGTTTGCTCGGTTTTATTGAAAAAACCACCACTCGGTGAATTGATTTGCATAACTCCTCCCCATATTAGGTGTTATTGCTTGATAATACTACGTCTCAATGGTCAAAAAGTCACCTGACCATACAAAATAAGTCACTTGCTTTGGCACAAATACTGCAATTTTATGGAAGGTGATATAAAGTATTGAGTAATAGCTTTTTTTAGGCGTATTTTTGCAATTCATACCTCATACCTTATTCTATGAGTGTAAAGAAAAGATTGCACCTTTTGGTGGGTAACTATGTTCGATAATAAAACCATTTTAATAACAGGCGGAACAGGGTCTTTTGGTAAAAAGTATGTGAAGACACTACTTGAACGCTATAACCCTAAGAAAATCATTGTTTTCTCTAGAGATGAACTTAAACAGTTTGAAATGCAACAAGAGTACAATGCACCTTGTATGCGCTATTTTATTGGCGATGTTAGAGACAAAGACCGACTAAGACGAGCAATGCAAGGCGTTGATTATGTCATTCATGCTGCAGCGCTTAAGCAAGTTCCTGCGGCAGAATACAATCCTATGGAATGTATCAAAACCAATATCAATGGTGCTGAGAACGTCATTGAAGCAGCCCTAGACGCAGATGTAAGCAAAGTTATTGCTCTTTCTACGGATAAAGCTGCAAATCCAATTAACTTATATGGGGCTACAAAACTTGCCTCAGATAAGCTATTTGTTGCAGCCAACAACATTGCTGGCGGTCATAAAACGACTTTTTCTGTTGTTAGGTATGGCAATGTAGTGTGTTCTCGAGGCTCTGTCGTGCCTATATTCCAAAAATTTATTGATGAAGGCAAAGATCACATTCCTATAACCCATGCCGAAATGACTCGATTTTGGATAAGCCTACAACAAGGTGTTGACTTTGTTCTTAAAAACTTTGAAAGAATGTTAGGCGGAGAAATTTTCGTTCCTAAAATTCCGTCAATCAAGATTACTGACCTAGCCACTGCAATGGCACCAAACATACCGCAAAAAATTACCGGCATTCGTCCTGGTGAGAAATTACATGAAGTAATGTGCCCTTCAGATCTCTGTTTTGATACATACGAGTATGCAGACCATTTTGTTATAGCACCTGGAATTAAGTTTAGCAGCAGAAGTAATGATTTCGGAACAAACGCCTTAAATGAAAAAGGCCATAAAGTGCCTCCTGGATTTGAGTACAATTCAAAAGAGAATGAACATTATATGTCCATAGAGGAAATTCAAGCGTTCAATATTGAGGCGATTAAATGATCCCCTACGGTAAACAGCAAATAGATCAAACTGATATTGATGCCGTTATCGAGGTTTTAAATTCAAATTGGTTAACACAAGGACCCAAAGTACCTGAATTTGAAAAGAATGTAGCAAGCTATTGCAGTGTGCAATATGCAATTGCAGTTAATAGTGCAACTTCAGCTTTACATTTAGCTTGTTTGGCCCTAGAGGTGGGTAATGGTGATATTGTCTGGACTTCTCCCATTTCTTTCGTAGCATCCAGCAATTGTGCACTCTATTGTGGCGCTTCTATTGATTTTATAGATATAGAAATTACCACAGGTAATATCTGTGTTGAAAAACTCAAAGAAAAGTTGATAGAAGCGCGCAACACTGGCTCTTTGCCTAAAGTGGTTATCCCAGTTCATTTGGCTGGTCAAAGTTGTGATATGGCGGAGATTTATACACTTTCGCTAGAGTTTGGCTTTAAAATAATTGAAGACGCTTCACATGCTATTGGCGGAAGTTATAAAAATATAAAAGTAGGTAGCTGTCGTTATTCTGATATAACTGTATTTAGCTTTCACCCAGTCAAGATTGTGACCTCAGCTGAAGGGGGAATGGCCCTAACAAATAATCAGGCTATTGCTCGAAAAATTCAGATGTTACGTTCACATGGTGTAACCAACGAAGAATCGGAGATGACTGAGCCAAGTCATGGTGTTTGGTATTATCAGCAGCAGTATTTAGGATTTAATTATCGTATGACTGATATTCAAGCAGCTCTTGGAAATAATCAGTTTAATAAAGTAGATCCATTTGTAAGTAAACGAAATCAACTTGCAAAAAACTATGATTCAGCGTTTGAGAACACGAATGTAACTCCTTTAAAGCAATGCATTGATGTATACAGCGCCTATCATTTATATGTAATTCGTGTTCCCGATTTAACTGTTTCTCAACACAAAAATGTAGTAGAAAGCCTTCGTAAAAGTGGGGTAATGAGCCATTTACACTACATTCCAATTTACTTACAGCCTTATTATCAAACGTTAGGGTTTAAAAAAGGATATTGCAAAAATGCTGAGGAATATTACCGTACTGCTATGACTTTACCACTTTATCCGGCACTCTCTAATGAAGAACAAACATTTGTCATTAAGTCAACTTTAAAGGTTATAAATGACTTTATAAATTAGCGCTCTTCACTGAGCCTTTCTATTAAGTTAATGCCATCCCACACATGGCTAAACATTAACGCTTCGCCCATTGGAACAATACGTAAGCCGTTTAATATACGTACCTCTTCACAAGGTAAGCCAAAATAAGTGATCGTTTGTAACTTTTTATGAGTCGGTAAACACTTTAATGACTCTATATCACAAGTAAAAACTAAACCATTACCCTCATGTTCTTCCAAGTAATTCAAAGAATTAGGCATGCTTAAATTAACCGCTAAAAAGCCTGTATCAGCTATAAAACTTAATGGCGTAATTTCAGGTTTTTGAATTAATATTTTTTGTAGATTAATGTGGCGATTTAGATGATTATTTGCCTTAAACTCTGATTTACCCTTCGCAATAACCGAGATTTTTTGCCAAAACATTTGCTTTAACTCGGCTTCTGTTTCATACCAAAAAATACTCTTTGGCGAAGAACAAGCCTGCTGCGTAAAACTTAAATAGTCAGTACAGAATTTCTTTGCCGCTTCAAATGCTTCAGCTTTGTTAGTAAGTTTAATAACTGCAACAGAGAATCTATCTGGAAATTCTATCTGATCAATAACTTTTACTATCTTATTTATTGATGCAATTGCGTTAGAGCCTCCCCAAACCACACGCTTCGAGCACCAGTTAGAATAAAACTGGGTGACTTCTTCTTCATATGATGGATAGCTAATGACAGAGCATCGTTTTAATAAAAGACTATTTTCTGTACTAGTACTGAACTGTAGTAGTAAGTTTAATAACTCATCAGCTATAGCTCCTCGTCGGTCACTCACTCGAACAACATTATAATTACCAACTAAAAAACTCAGTATTAATGCATACAAGTAAACAGTATCAACATTAGCTGGAGTAATATGAAATACTTTGTGGTTGCCCTCCCCCATACTTTGGGTGTAAGCACGGGATACATTTATTAAATTACTGCGACGACACCAAAAAGCAAAAGCCACAATCTCTGCTGAAGGCTTTTTCGCAAATAAAAAATTCGAGAATTGAGCAACCTCTTCTAACAAGCTTGTATCAAAAGGCACAATTTTTTCTTCAACTAATTCATTACTGCCAAACAGCAGTTGTATATTTTTATTTAAAGGTATCACTGCACCCTCTCACTTCAGCACGCGCCATACGTCCGGTTATAGTAAAATACTTTCCCAACCTGCCACATTTGCAATCATCTTCACCATGAATAATTGCTAAGTCTTCAGTCAATAAATTATGACCAGGATAACTATAAGGGATAACCGATTTCATCTTAGCGACACCTTCGCTCTTGAAAGGCAGTGGCTGAAGATTAACTGGGTCTATCACATCAATATCAGACCATACTGGTGCATGCAACATGCCGTGTTCACATTCTACATGTATTGTGCCTGTCTGCTCGACCATCCCATAGTAGTCATGAACACGAACATTTCCAAAAAACAATTTTAATGTTTCTTTAAAAGTGTTTTTATCAACGGCTTGCTCAGTGATCTTTTTCCAACCACCACCGTGCAGTAAAAAAGCATTTTTAAAATGAAAGGGCTTTTTTATCTTCTTTAACTCTTCAACAACTTTTTGCCAAATAATAAAAGTAAAACCATACATAAAAACAGGTTGTTCTGAGTACTTACTTACAAATCGTTCAATTGCTTCTATATCAAGTTCTAAATTCTCATCAAGCGCAAAGTGGTGATCTCTGCCAAAGAAAGACATACCTTGGATCCCTGCTGCCCTGGCAGACATTCCCAAACTCAGATCGAGCGCCTTTCTACTGTCTAAAATAAGCAAAGGTAAGCGCTTTGGACCCAGCCAATGTTGCATTATTTTTGATAACACTCGAGATTGTAATTTCGCAGTATCAGTATCTAAGACTATCTGAGACTGCTGTCCTGTTGTTCCTGATGACTTCAAAACACGATGGATATTTTCTGTGGGAATACTATGCAGAAAAAACTCTTTAAACATTCTTACGGATAAAGGGGTCTCATTGAGCCACTGTGTTGTTTTAAAAGGCGGGCAGTTATCCAAGTGAAACTGTTGTAGCTCTCGTAAAACAGGCAAGATCAGCAATCGTTTTTCTGTACTATTTAAGCCGTATACAGGTGTATTTAGAAGCTCTTCACTAATCAAGTGCATGATAATCTACTTTACCGTTACTTAGTCTTGGAATGCTGTCGATATGAATAATTTTTACTTGCCTTACATGGCAAGACGCGATTTCAGCAATACTTTTTTCTAAATTGTTAGCCAAATATTCAATGTAAACATTTAAGCTTTTATCATCGCTCTTTATAACAACTTGTTTGTTTAGTTGCTGTGCTATTACTTGCTCCAATTCATCTAAATTAATTCGCCGCCCTTCTAATTTGGAGATACGTTTACTTCTCCCTACAATAGCGAATCTACCTGAACTATTTTTTCGAGCAATATCACCAGTTTCGAGCACGTCAAAGATATGACAAACAGCTAAATCCTCTATTTGAGACGCATAACCTGCGAAAATATTCTTGCCTTTGAAGAGGAGCTCACCTTCATCATTACTTGCATCTATATATAGCTGGCAACTTGGCAAAGGGTCACCAATTGCGCCTGGTGAATGGCTTAGGAAATCTTCCGGCATCATTATGGCGATCCTAGCGGTAGCTTCTGTTTGCCCGTACATCGCGTAAAAAGGGATACCACTATTTTTGCTGAACTTTTGAAGCTCACGCCAGAGGTTATCACTTAACCGGCCACCAGCTTGTGCCATATATTTTAGATTACTGAGCGGTAAGCGATCAAATCTGAGCCTATGCAATAATTCAAAACTAAAAGGGACTCCATAAAAACTTGTGACCTTATGAGCTTCAAATGTTTGCCAAAATGGCTTAGACATCAAGCTTTCTTGACCCATTATAATACTTGCCCCAACAGCAAGGTGAGTATGCAAAATAGATAAACCAAAACTGTAAGAAAGTGGCAAAGAAGTCATTATACTGTCTTCTTTAGTGATAGGAAGAACACTGAGAATACCTTCACAGTTCTCTATTAAGTTTCGATAAGTTAATTTGACTAATTTTGGCACACCTGAAGAACCACTCGTTGGCAACAGTAAAGCTAAATCATCTGCAAGTGCATGCTTATTACTATCAAGTTCAGTAACTTGCGCACCATCAAACAAATAATTAACTTTGAAATGCTTTGATACCGAGCTAATTTCTGCCTGCGTTTTTTTAGGATCAATAAGTAAAATCGTATGATTTGCTTGTAACAAAGACAAGTAAGTTACTAAAAATTCTAAGTTGTTATGTGCTACTAGCGCACATAACAACTTAGAATTTTTAGATAAAGCACGCTGGCGTACATTAACTTTCTCAATCAGTTCTTGATATGTTACTTGTTTATCGCCACAAACGATGTAGCCCCCATGATCCGCTAGCTGCCAAAATGGTTTCATAAACCCAGCCTCAAGCCACCATCAACATGTAGTGTTTGGCCTGTAATAAATCGACTTGAGTGTGATAAGAGAAAATCAATCACATCAGCAACATCATCTGGATGACCAATACGGCCTAAAGCGGTATTTTTAACAATATCTTGTTTCTTTTCATCATCAAAATGAGATATTAAAGGTGTGTCGATAACACCTGGTGCAATAACATTTACACGAATTTTAAATACGCCTAGCTCTGCTGACAAGCTAAGTGCTAAACCATGTAAAGCTGATTTCATAGCTGCGTAAACACTTTGCCCCTTAGCACCTTTCTCGGCAACAACTGAGCTAATAAAAATAATGCTACCTTGTTTATCTCTTGCCATTAACTTGCTGAGCCCTTGTGCTAACAAAATAGTGCTTTTAAGGTGTTGATGATATTGCTCATCTATTAGCGACTCTCTACTCATTAAAAGAGGCGCCTCATACATTTTGCCAGCGCTATGTATGAAACCAAATACAGGCAGTTTCAACTTTTGTATAAAACTAAAAAATGCCCTAAAACTTTCTGATTCAGTTAAATCAATACAGTAAGTAACTATGTTGCCAAAACCCTGTGATTGCATTGAAGCCTTCAATGTCTGAAGTTTTTCGTCTGTTTTAGCAGCAACTACGACCAGATTACTCGGTTCACTAGCAACCTTTTTAACCGTTGCCATTCCTATCCCTGACGTACCACCTGTTACCACTATTATTTGCTTTAGAACGTCGGTCATTTTATGCACCGTATTTAGCTACTATCTCTTTTGCTTTAGCAAATGAGCTCATATCAATAATGTCATCTGTGTCGATCATAATGTCAAACTGAGACTCTATATCAGCGATGATCATCATATGTGTCATCGAATCCCATTTATCGTGTTGTCCATAAGCTAATGCATCTGTCACTTGCTCTAAAGGAATATCTAGTACTTCAGCAAAGATATTTTGTAACTTTTCATTCATTTGTTTCTACTCAAAAATGCTTTTATTTGCTTGGTTGAACACTCAAACTGTTCTCTAGTAAGTTCAATGTCGACTTGTCCAGAAGAGTTCACTTTTGCCTGATAACCTAACGCCTGATTATATCTTAAAGCATCATGATTATCTGCTAAGACAACAGAGTGTAAGGTTTTAATTTTCATAGAATTGAACGCATGCTCAATGAGTAATAATGAAGGGGAGAAAGCAATTAAATTACCTTTAAATTTCTCATCAGCAATATAAACTCCAATTTCAGCATTTGTTGCTTGTGATAAACAAACGTTAGAACGTATATTTATCACGCCAATCGCCTGATCTTTGTATACGATTTTATAGTGCAACTGTTTATCGCATCCGAGCATATGCTCAAACCATTGGCAATGAGCGTCGTAATCTATTAGCGCACTATTAAGCATATATTGCCGAACCGAAGGCGAATTGCGCCAATGAAAAACTTGTGTCAGATCTTCAAGTGTGAGCTTATGCAACTCAATCGCATAACCTTTGAGAGTATTGTTATTCACTATTACTCCCCCAGCTTTTTTTGCATGACATGATGGTTTAACACTACAAGATCTGGATGCTTCATTAGAAACTCAGTGATTTGCTCAGCCGGGGTATACTCAATATTTTGTCCAAAATGTTTCACTACTTTACTTACGAGTTCAAAGTCTGCAGGTTCATCAATACATAAACGTAGTTCAGGGTTAAGTATTGGTTCAATTTTGACACTTGTGCATTTAAATAAATCTGGGTGTTGATAAAAATATGGAGTTACATGCTCAAATTCATACTCTAATGTTGCGGCTTCATTGGCCTTATATAAGTTTTCTACTGAGAAGATTTCAGCATCAAACCCTCTTGGCACTGTATCAATATCAATATGAGAATAGTCTGCTCCGGCCTTAATATGCTCTTTGATAAGCAGATCTATTAAGACAGGATCAACCAATGGGCAATCTGCCGTTAATCTAACAATTAAATCACTTTCGGAAAGTTCTAAGCTTTTCGCAGCTGTTGCAAACCTTTGTAAAACATTAAGTTTACTTCCTCGGCATACTCGAACATTCAAACTTTTGACATGGTTTACAATGACATCATCATCAAGCTGTTCACTGGTAACAATTATATGCTCAGTAACTAATTTGGCTTGAGCAACACGTTTGATATGAAGCCCTAGGAGTGTATCCTCTCCCAAATCCATCAACACCTTCCCCGGCAGGCGGCTAGAGTCAAATCGAGCTTGAGAAAAAACGAATACCCTCACAGTCACATATGCTCCCAAGACAAAGGCGTCCCAAAAGCAATATCAGTTGTTGCTGGTTTACCAACTACATCATCAAGATGCCGCGGATGTAGTCCTTTTCCCGGTCGCACAGACCTAATATGCGCTTTAGTAAAGACTTCGCCTTTTTTAATGCTTTTAGCAACATAAAGAGAACGCCTAAAAGCAACATTATCTAATTCACTGCTGGCCAGTCGATAGTTTGCATTCCCTAAACTTGCATGAGCATCTTTTACTCTATTCACCAATTGCATAAACTGGCGTTCATCTAAAGAAAAAGCGGCATCAACACTCGACTCATCGCCTACCAATTTAAAATGCTTTTCAATTACACATGCACCTAAAGCCGTTGCAGCAATGGCAGCCGTATCAGATAAACTGTGATCACTTAACCCCACAGGTATACCCAATCGACTTTTTAAATCAACCAAGGTTTGTAAGTTACAATCAGCCATTGGGGTTGGATAACCACTAACACAGTGCAAGACAACAAGCTCTTTGCCGCCTGAATCAGCGACCGCTGTAACTGCTTCTTCAATTTCGTCAAAAGTCGCCATACCGGTAGACATTATGATGGGCTTTTTTGTGCTGGCCGCATATTTAATAAGCCCAATATCTGTGAGCTCAAAAGAAGCAATTTTATAAGCAGGACAATTTAAATCTTCTAAGAGATCCACCGCAGTTGTATCGAAAGGAGAAGAAAATAAGGTGATGTTATTAGCCCTAGCTCGTTCAAAAAGCGCTTCATGCCACTCCCAAGGGGTATGCGCTTCTTCATATAAATCATAGAGTGTTCTGCCTTGCCAAAGCTTTTCTTGAACAACAAACTCGGGGCCATCGTGATTTAAAGTGATTGTGTCTGGACGGTAGGTTTGTATCTTAAGCGCATCAACTCCTGTTTTTGCAGCAGCGTCAATAAGGACTAACGCATTCTCAAGCTTCCCGCCATGGTTGCCAGACAATTCAGCTATTAGATATGGGACAGAGCCAGCGCTGATGCATCTTCCATTGATATTTATTTCTTGTTCAAAACTCATCTTGAATAAACCTTAACTTCTCGTTTATACATAATTCTCAGCCTGGCAATTTAATAATTGCTCAACGACTCTTTTTGCACCTAAACCATCATATTGCCTAGGCCCTAGCTGTGACAGGAGCGCTCGCGTTTTCGGGGATTGAATTAACTGCTCGATACTTTTTGCCAAACTACTTTGTCTATGTGACTCTGTCATATCAATTAAAATACAGGCCTCTTTGAGAATTTTATCTTCCAATGCAACTGACTGATTAGCAGCGATTATCAAGCCAATTGTTGGCACACCCAACATTAAAAATTCATACATACCACCGCCTGCTGCACAAATAGAAAATGTTGACTCCTTCATTTCTTGCGCTAGATTTTCAGCTTGGCTTAAAACTAAAACTCTGTCACTATCCTCAGGTTCAATTCTAACTCTGCGTTCAAAATCTTGTGTACTGAGCTGAGTTAATACTTTGATTTTATTGATTGAGTTAAATTGAAGTAGTGTTGTGATTATTTTTTCATAATAATCGCATGCATCTTCACCACCTAACATCACCGATACAACTATTGAACTACTGCCCTGCCCCCCTCTTGATACATTTTGTGGGCCAAGAACAAAAGCCTTCCTAAATAGACGGTAGTCTGAGCCGTGTAAATAGTGCCGAGCTCTAATTTCAGGCATATTAATGTTAGCTGGATAAATCGACGCATAGATTTCTATTTCCGGGAGACCTATTCCATCATTATAAAAAAACAAAAAAGGAGACTTTTTATTCAAAGAAAACCAATCTTTAGAAGTGAGCCCATAGTCATCAATAACCAATGGGTTATCGCTAGGAGTAATATCATCTATTGAATAAATGTTTATTAACTTAATTGGCAAACGCTGCAAAAGTATAATTAATGAGCCTGATATTGATTTATAAAACAGTTCAATTGTTTTACCTTTCTCCAAAAGCAACTCGATAACTGCAAGCTGTCTCATTACATGGCCATGACCTGTATGTGATGTTGCATTTACATAAAAGCGAATTGAATCGTCAGGCAAAAAACTCATGCTTAACTACTCATAATTTTCATAACTAACAACTTTACTGCCTTCACTTCCTATATTGCAATTGACATGGATCAATGAAGATAATGCTGCTTTGATATCATTATGTCGCTCAGGAGGCGCAAAAAACATCATAAAACCGCCACCGCCAGCTCCTAATAATTTCCCACCCAAAGCACCAGCTTTTTTACCTAGCAAATAAATTTCATCAATGTCATTGTTAGATACGCCATCTGCCAGCTCTCTTTTTAACTGCCAAGCATCATCAAGCATAAATCCAATATTACTAAACTCAGGTGTTTTGGCTTGCAATATTGAGCAGGCTTCTAATGCCATTTGATGAAGAGTTTTAAGCTGCTGAGATTTCTTATTTACATTCTCTATTTTTTTTACCGCGATTGTCTCTGCTATACGAGTAAAACCAGTAAAAAATAATAAGATATGATCATTTAATATCGAATGGTTGCCTGGACGCATAATCAGTTTCGAGACATTAATTGTACCGTTTTGATTGAATTCAATAAAGTTTGTACCACCATGTGCGGCCCAGACCTGATCCTGAGAGCCAACCTTTTCCTTGATAACTTCTTGCTCAATTCTAATTGCTTCTTCTCCTAAGAAACGCGAAGATGAAATTTTGCCTTCCAATGCGCGCATCGCATTAATTAAACCGACCGTAAAAGATGAACTTGAGCCCAAGCCTGAACGGGCTGGCAAATCACTGAAGTGATGAACCTCAATACCATGAGAAACGGGATACTCTTGCATCACCGCTCTTACAGCAGGGTGTTGAATCGATTCTACATCACAAACATTTTCTATTTTGGAGTAAACAATCCTATGCTTGTGTTCAAAAAATGGCGGTAGCTTACGAACACTTAAGTAACAGTATTTATCTATCGTAGTACCTAGGGTAGCCCCACCATGCTCTAAGTACCAAGCAGGATAATCTGTTCCTCCACCAAAAAGAGATACACGAAAGGGTGTTCTTGTAATAATCATTTCAAACCTCTAAGCATATTTTGCGCTTTCTCATAACTATTCGGCGTACCAAAGTCCAAAAAGTCATTTCCGACTTGCACACACTTTATCGGCAAACGATTAAAATTCATGAGGTATTCTTTCTCAAAAGAAAATAAAGGCATGTCACAGATTTCCTTTATATGTGCTTGCTGAAGATAATACCAGCCCGCATTTATTTCTCCAGCTACTGATGCAGAGCTTTTTTCTTGAAAGTTAATTAGCTGTCCATTTGACCCTTTATCTATCATGCCGTACCGACTCGCATCATTTACAAATGTCGTCACCATTCCGCCAACTCCCTCTTCGCATTCACTAATAAATGCATCAACGTCAAAGTCTACAAATGTATCCCCGTTACAAATTAATACTTCGAGCAGCTCATTGTTTTCATTGAGTTTGTTAAGGGCAAGTTTAATTGCACCGCCAGTTCCTAAAGGTTGATTTTCAATTTGCCAAGTGATGTTGCGGTCACTATGGACGGTTGAGAGGTGTTCAACCACTTGTTCGGCATATTTACCCAGACAAAAATGCAGCTTTGTAATGCCTTTTGACTCACACCAGCGAATAAAAAAATCGACAAAGGGTTTGCCAGATATAGGTGCCAATATCTTTGGCGTATTTGATAAAACAGATTGCAATCTTGTTCCTAAACCTCCAGCAAGAACGATTACGGTTGGTAAATTGCTCATTTTTATTCTAAAAATCCATCAAATTATTACTGTCTTTACAAAAGACTAAAACTAACTGGACACATTACATAAGAAACTTTACTCTGTGAACAACAACTTGGAAAAATTTTATCCCTTTCATTTTCTTTATTAAATACTGTTTACTATGCACTTTAATTTAGTCTTCGGAAACCATTGGAACTTTGGCATCGTAGTTGCCGATACCCTATTAATGATTCAATATGCACTTCAAGAGTTAGGGTTTACTGCAAACATAAATAAGGATTTAGACCCAAGCGCAACCAATATTTTGCTTGATGGGTTTGATGAAGAATACGTAGAAAAATTAAAACAATTGCGTGATGATGGGGGTAAGCTTTGGCTTGTCGCGACTGAGGAGTTAAGTGAATTAGGGTTTAATGCAACCGCATTGAATAAAAAAGATAAATCACATTATAGTAACCAAGAATATTGGCAGAAAAGGTACGATAACTTTGCAAAGGTAATCCCACTCGTTGAGTGTTTATTTCACCCCAATCAAACTCAACTGCCTATATATGAAAAAATATTCTCCAAAGAGTGTTATTTTCTACCTCATGGTTTTACAACTAACTTTAAAACAGTGCAACACAGAGCCAATAAAGATATAGATTTTGTTTTTACTGGCGCACTGACTGAGTACCGGACCCGCTTTTTCGAAGAACTAAAAAGAAAAGGCTATAATGTCACGACACTTCCCGTCTTATCTGCATCATTTTATCGCGATGATATCATTGCAAGATCTAAGGTAGCGCTTAATATTAGACAAACAGAAGATTGGCCTCATTTTTCTAATTCAAGAGCTAATTACCACCTTTGCAATGAATCCGCACTTGTTTCACAATATTGTCCAATTCATTGTGATGTCGCCAACTACATTGAAATGCCAGAAAGTGATTTTATGGATCATGCCATTTGGTTATTAGAAACAGGAAAATGGCAAACAGTAGCTAAACATGCTTATCAAATTTATAGCTCGCAACATCGATTAGCAAATTTACTTCAGCCGCTTTTTGTAAAGCTGGGCATACTGCAATATGCAAAATAACAAAGTAAGTATTTTATTTCTAATACAGCTGTTTGACTCTAAGACACTGCTCGATTCCGCTGGATATAACGAAATATTAAAACCGCTCACCTCTTCAACAGCAGTCAGTGAACATCAATGCTACTCATGGGGTGGGAATAATCAAAGTACATTGCTCTATTTAAAGCAAAAGTTTAAAATAATTTGCACGCATGTTGCTCAAACCCCCGTTTGCATCTATGGAGCAGGCGCCCATACGGATGGGCTCTGGTCACAGTTTAAATCCTTAAATGTCATTCAGATAGCTGATAAACAAGCCGAGGAATTAAACCCTTTTAAATTTAACATACCTGTTGTAACACCTGACGCTATTACTACTGACACCATCATTATTTCGAGTAGAGCTTGGGAAGAAAGTATTTTTGAAGAATTAACCACTCTATACCCAGATAAAACCATTCTAAAACTCTATGATGAATATGAGCTGTTTATATATAAACAAAATCAATTCCACCTCGATGAAATTTTAAAACAGTATGCTAATCAGCATTTTGACTTAATAATTTATACACCTAGTGAGCCTTCAGATACATTAAACCCCGAACAGCTCAAAGCTCTAAAAACGCTCTCAGAAAAACTTTCTATAGTTTGGTGGGATTACGATGACACGTCTGAAGATAACGTGTACACAAGATTTGAAATTGATTCACTCAAGGTGGCTGATCATATTATCGACCCTGGAAATTATACCAAAACAAGAAAGATGCTAGAGTGCCAGTTCCCTTATGAACATCATCCGCATACCGATAAAATTATCTTAGCGCCAACCCCTGTCGATCCCGAGTTGTTTTACCCTAGAGAAAAAGAAGTTGATGTCGCTATCTTTGGAAGTGCCGTAGGGCTTAGGAAAAAATGGATTGATGCTTTGAAAAAACGATTTCCTAGCCACTTCCATCATTTTGGCGGCGTTGGTATTGGGTACACTCCCCTACCAATGAATGAATATGCCGCTCTAATGGGGCAAACCCGAATTATCGTTAACTCACAAACATATTCATTCAGAACTCAATGTAAAGGCAAGGTACGTGAAGCGTTAGCAAGTGGCTGCTTACTCATCGAAGAAGATTGTTATGATACGCGTCAATTTATTGGTGAGCAGACTTTTGTAAAGTATTACCAAAATGAAGAGCAACTATTTGAAATAATATCTTATTACTTAGCGCATCCAGAACAATGCCAAAAGCTAGCTCAGCAAGGCTATCAGTGGTATTTAAAGCATGCTGCACCTCAAGCTTGGAGTGATACCTTATTAACCTCTTTTAAGATGGAATAGTTTTTGCTTGTTTTTCAACAGTAAATTGAGAAGGTAATTAATAATGAAAAGCCTAGAGCTTTATTCATCTGAGTTGAATACCAAAGGTGTCACTGTGGTAAAAAGTGTGATCGATAAAGAAATTATCGCGCAATGCCACGCCATACTGCTAGCTGATTTGGAAGCACACCATACTTTATACAACAACGCTCAAAAGACTGATATTGAAGCTTTATTTAATGAAGGCGAAAACGGTGATGCCAGTTTACGTACCCAGCAACATTATGTAAAAGGCGAGTTTCCATTAAGTATCCGAAAAGAAAATGCATTTATGCAGCTGGTACTGCAGAAAAAGCTCATAGACACAATGCGCTATCTCATTGGCGATGAGCGTCTAAAAATTCATGTGCCACCAATGATCCGCTTTAAGGATCCAAAATGTCAAACAACCTTCGTACCTTGGCACCAAGATAGAGCCTATTTTCCACATTTGAAACGCTTTTTAATATCTTGGATCCCTCTTCAGCCAATTACTGGAAAAGTTAAAGGTTTAGAGTTCATAGCAGATAACAATAAAAAGGATGTGACAACTTATGGCAATAAAGCTTGGAATTATACCGTAAGCCCTGAATATACGGCAGCCAAAAAAACCAATAAAAAAATAATTCCTGAGCTAGAACTCGGTGATGTACTGGTATTTAATTCAAATGTCGTACATCGCAGCGTTTTAAAATCAGAGTTTAGATTAAGTGTAGATTGTCGTTGGTTCCCCCCACAACAAAGCTACGAAAAACGTTACTACGATGTAGTAGAAAAAAGAATAATTGATGCTTTTTAAGAGAGGCTAATAATGTCTGATAAATCACAAAGACAATACGACGGTCGAGCAAATTTCCAAAAAGATGACGAGGTAGAAGTCGCTTTAGAAGAACATTTTGAAAAATATAATATTTCAAAGAGAGAAATTTGTCGTAACTTTCAAATTTATACTCGACGTGTTTTTTTGAAACGCTTCCTTGCACACTATGAACTTTTTAGAATGACACTCGATTTACCCGGAGACATTGTCGAGTTAGGTGTTTACAGAGGCTTAGGGCTTATGACTTGGGCTAACTTTCTTGAAATCAGGAGTATGGGAGATCGAGCTAAACAAGTTATTGGTTTCGATAATTGGGCTGGATTCACTGAATTTGACGAAAAAGATGGTGGTGAAGAATCTCGAGTAAATAAAGTACTTGGTGGCTACAATGGCGGCGAGTTTGAAGAGATTTTACGAGATGCAATTGGTATTTTTGATAAGGATCGCTTTATCCCTTACAAGCCCAGAGTGATCCTTGTTGATGGTCAAATTGAAGAAAGCGTACCTAAATACATAGAAGAGAATTCAGGCCTTAGGATCTCATTACTTCATATTGATTGTGACCTCTACCAACCGACTAAAGTAGCACTTGAACACCTTTGGGATAGAGTTGTCAGAGGCGGAGTGGTTATTCTAGATGACTATGGCATTCGGCCTTGGGAAGGTGAGAGTCAGGCTGTTGATGAGTTTTTTGCTGAAAAAAATGTCGAAATAAAACGTTTTGATTGGTCGCATTTCCCAGGTGCATATGTGGTTAAGAAGTAATATGGATACGCAAAAACTTAAAACTACAGCTGCTATTTGGCGAGCAACATGCTTGAAAATGAGTATAAAAGGACGTCATGGCCATTTAAGCTCTTCCCTTAGCTATATTGATATTTTAACTTTCCTATATAAAAAATGGCTTAATTTGGACTCTTCGGCTAACCAGGAAAGCGATAGGTTTTTATTAAGTAAAGGGCATGGCTGTACTGCATTGTATGTTGCCTTGGCAGATTGTGGTTTTATTGATAAATCACTCTTGGCAACCTACGCACAAACTGACTCACCAATACAATGTCACCCTTGCAAACATGCACTTAATATACTCGAAAACTCTTCTGGTAGTTTAGGTCATGCACTCGGCATTGCTTCAGGTTACGCCCTTGCTCAAAAGTTACAACAAACACGCTCAAATATCGTGGTACTTATGGGAGATGGAGAAACAAATGAAGGCTCAATCTGGGAGGCCGCCATGTTTATCCAAGCACAAAAGCTCAATAATATCATTGCTATCGTCGACTATAATGGCATTCAAGCTGTAGGAAAAACAGATGAGATAGCTGGTTCAACTAACCTTGCTGAAAAATTTGAGAGCTTTGGATGGCATACAGAACAAATTAATGGTAACAGTTTCGAAGAAATATCAAACGCCTTTAAAAAATTCGACACCATTTCTGATAAACCGAAAATGTTATTAGCGAAAACCCACTCTGGGATAAGCTTTATGAGCAATAGTGAAGATGCTTTATGGCATTATCGCGTACCTTCTGAAGAAGAGTATCAACTCGCTCTGACAGAATTAAAACAACAACCTTTGGTGTAAATATGAGAAGAGCATTTAGCGATACCCTAACCCATATTGCAAAAACAAATGAAAAACTTGTTTTTTTGACTGGTGATTTAGGATTTCAAGTATTTACTGAGTTTGAAGAACTTTTTCCAGAACGTTACATCAATGCAGGCATTGCAGAAGCTCAACTGGCTACTTGTGCTACAGGGTTAGCGCTCGATGGTTTTAGACCAGTTATCTATTCAATTGCTTCTTTTATGACTGGTCGGGCATTTGAACAGATCCGTGTCAGTATAAATTATCATAAGGCACCCGTACTAGTTGTTGGTGCTGGGGGCGGCTATATTTATTCAAACAGCGGAGTTACTCACCATGCGGCTGAAGATCTTGCGTTAATGAGTTTATTACCAGATATGCAAATACTTAACCCAGGCTCGCCCGCTGAAGTGACTGCTCTACTACATCAATATTTTGCCAGTGACAAACCTGCTTATATGCGAGTAGGGCGTTTCGGAGAACCTGAGTATGACGCTTTGGAAGATATCGAACTAGGCAAAGCACGCAAAGTAAGAGATGGACAAAAACTTTTACTTCTAAGTACTGGTGACTGTGTCATCCAAAGTGACAAAGCAGCTCAACAACTTCAAGATACATTTGGCCTAAGTATCAGCCACCTACAATTTCATACCCTAACGCCTTTTGATCATGAAACATTAGATGCATATTTAAGCTCCTATGACAAAGTTATTGTGGTGGAAGATCACTTCCCTCAAGGCGGCCTTTATAGCAGAGTCATGGAAAGGATTGTGCAAAACCCCGCGCTTAGTATTGAGCTACACCGACTAGGTCCAAGCCACGAGCTGTTATTAGGAGCTCCCTCTCTGAGCGAAACGAAAGCCAAATATGGCTACAACCAAGAGACGATTTTTTCGCTCTGCAAGAAACTATTAAATGTACAGTAGGCTAAATAAATGAGTAAAAATGAAAATATTGACATCGTAAGGTTTGGCCCTGCTGATGAAGATGACAGAAGAAACAAACTCGTTGAGTTAATGGATAATAGCCCAATACCAGAGCAAGAGAAGCTTTTGAATACAGGTCTGTTTTTAACTCCTCAAAACTTATCTCGTGTTCTATATATTGACCATCTATATAAACAAATCTTGGAAACTCAAGGTGTGGTTATGGAGTTTGGTTGTCGTTGGGGTCAAAACTTATCTTTATTTACATCTTTAAGAGGTATATATGAGCCTTATAACAGATTAAGAAAAGTCATCGGTTTCGATACTTTTGAGGGCTTTGTTGATGTTGACCAAAAAGATGGGCAAGAAATGAAGCAAGGCGCTTACTCTGTCACCGAGCATTATGACGATTACCTAAATCAAGTACTCACTTTACAAGAGAAGGAAAGCCCTCTCCCCCATTTAAAAAAGTATGAAGTCGTAAAAGGGGATGTCTGTACGACTGTACCCAAGTATTTAGAAGAAAACCCACATACAATTATTGCCTTAGCTTATTTTGATTTAGACCTATACAAGCCAACAAAAGAAGTCATTGAAGCATTATTACCCAGGATCACTAAAGGTGCTGTGATTGCATTTGATGAAATCAATGATCCTGCTTGTCCAGGTGAAACTTTAGCTTTGCTAGAGACATTCGGTATTAATAACTTCCATATAAAGCGTTATCAATATAATGCGCGAACCTCGTACTTTATTTATCAGTAATTAGGAGTTTGGTTATGACTGATGTTGTTTTAATAAACCCAACAGCACACGCACAAATATATCAAGGGTTAAGTCATAGCCATGCTGCATTCGAGCCCCCCGTTTGGATTGGGCTCTTAAGCAGCGCATTAAAAACAGCTGGATTTAGTGTCGAAGTCATTGATGCAGAGGGAGACCAAGTCGGTTATGTAGATATTGCAAAACAGGTCGACTCAATCAACCCAAAGCTCACTGCCATCGTAGTTTATGGACAGCAACCTTCAGCGTCTACGCAAAATATGCATGGCGCCTCTCTAACTTGTAATGAGATTAAACAGCAATGTCCCACCTCTTCTGTCATTCTTATTGGCGGGCATGTTTCAGCACTACCAGAAAGAACCTTGAAAGAAGAGCAAGCTGACTTCGTATGCCAAGGTGAGGGGATCCATACACTAACGGCCCTACTTCAAACAAATCTACGAGATCGACACCAGCTTCAAAAAGTGCCCGGTTTAGTTTACTGGGGTGAATTAGGTCAGATTGTAAAGAACCCCCCTCCAAAAATGGTGCCAATGGATGAACTCGCACAGGTATATCCATCGATTGATTATGATGCGCTACCCATGCAGAGTTATCGCGCGCATAATTGGCATTGTTATGATGGTAATGCCGATAGAGGGAATTATGCGTCTATTTACACCAGCTTAGGTTGCCCATTCACCTGCAGTTTTTGCTGTATCAACGCGCCTTTTGGCAACAATAGATTTCGTTACTGGAGTCCAGAGCATACAGTTAAACAAATTGATTATCTGGTTGAGAAATTCAATATTCGAAATTTAAAGATTGCTGACGAAATGTTTGTCTTAAAAGAGCCTCATTTCTTGGAAATTTGTAAGCTACTTGCACAAAGAGATTACAAATTAAATATCTGGGCATACGCCAGAATAGATACCGTCAGAGAACGAAATTTAGAATACATCAAAAAAGCAGGGATAAACTGGCTTGGACTAGGGATAGAATCCGTAAGCTTACGCGTTAGAGATGATGTGATAAAAGGTAAATTTAACGAAGACCGAATTGCACAAACAGTGCAAAAGATCCAACAGTTCGACATACATGCGGCCGGAAACTTTATCTTTGGTTTACCGGAAGATGACTTGAGCAGCATGAGAGAGAATTTAGACTATGCCATGTCGTTAGATCTTGATATGGCCAACTTTTACTCAGCCATGGCATACCCCGGATCGCAACTCTATAATCAGGCAATCACAGCAGGCAAAAAATTACCAGACTCCTGGCTAGGTTACTCACAACACGCCTATGAAACCTTACCTCTTTCTACCAACTACATAAGCGCAGGTGAAGTGCTCGCGTTTAGAGATAAGGCCTGGCAAGCTTTTCATACTGATCCTCTATTCATAAAACGTATGGCAAGAAAGTTTGGGCAACCCGTTGCTGATAATATTTTGCAAATGACAAATTATATTATTCCAAGAAAGCATGCCGCAGAACATTTATCAAAGGAGCTAAAATACAAACACTTTGATAGTACGACTTACCAGATCCCAAAGAATAGATAATCTTTGATATGTATAGCTCCTCGATTTTAATTAGTTAATTTATTTTAAAAGGTACTTAAGGTGGACATCACTAAGAGCAAAAAAATTTGGGTAACTGGCCATAATGGCTTTGTCGGTGCTGCTTTGTGTAAAGAAATTCACAAATTAGAATGTGAACTCATCACCGTAAATAAAAGTGAGCTTGACCTTAGAAATAAAGATCAGCTAGTCCAATGGTTAGGTGATTATGAAATAGACACTATATTTAACTGTGCAGCTAAAGTCGGTGGAATAGAAGCAAATCGCACCCAGCCCGTTGAATTTTTAGCCGACAATTTACAAATATCCACCAATATTATTCAAGCCGCTTTTCAACAAAACGTCGATAACTTAATCAATTTAGGCTCATCGTGCTTTTATCCAAGGCTCGCAGAACAGCCTATAAAAGAAACTAGTTTACTTACAGCTCCTTTAGAACCCACAAATGAAGCATATGCATTAGCAAAAATCACTGCCGCGAAATTATGCGAATTTTATAAAAAACAGTACAACAAAAATTTCGTCACACTGGTACCTAGTAATTTATATGGGCCGGGCGATCATTTCGACCCCCTTCACTCTCATGTTATTTCTGCGATGATAATGAAGATTCACCATGCAGTGTCTCATCAACAAGAAAACGTAGAGTTTTGGGGAACAGGCTCCCCAATAAGAGAGTTTCTATTTATTGATGATGCCATACAAGGGATCCTTTTTGCTTGTCAACACCACCGTAATGACACGCTAATGAATATTTCTGGTGGAGAAGTGATCAGCATTTATGAGTTAGCTCACTTAATTGCAAAAATTTCAAAATATGAAGGGGAATTGCGCTTTGATACTTCAAAACCAGATGGTATGCCTAAAAAAGTACTTTGCAATGAAAAGATCAAGGCTTTAGGGTGGCAACCAAAAACCACATTAATTGAAGGCCTGTCGCAGACAATTCGTCATTATCAAACATTACAAGGGCTACCGAATTAAACTTCAGGTACATCGCTTGCATGCAGTAAATGATAATTAAGAGTTATAAGACACCAGGCCTAGGCAATTTAAAGCGCTTTATCAACTGACAATTTTCAAACTAAGCTTTTTGGCAAAAAAATCAACACTTGAATTAAAATCGATATAAAAGAGTCAAAAAAGCTATTAAAAGAAGGTGGTATTTTGTGCGGCGATGACTTAGAAGTAGAAACGAATACTGAAAGTCTGACTTTTATCGGCCAAAGTAATAAAGATAAAGATTATATCAATATTCCATGCACAGAATCTTGGTATCATCCAGGGGTAAGTTTAGCCGTTAGTCAACATTTTGACAAAGTCGAAAACTATTTTGGTTTTTGGGGAGTACAAAAAGCAAACTCTAAATTCGAACCTTTACAACTAAAATATGATTCCCCTCTTACGCCATTAAATTTAAGAAGTCCTGGATCTCAAGAAGTTTATAGTAATGAATTTAAAATTTTAAATTCGCTCTTAATTACACAGAACAACGAGAAGTAACTTATCGAACGCAATAAAAAAGCATAGGAATGTATACATGATTGATCCCCAAGTATTTAAAGTTTCAAGAGAACTAGCGCGTTCTAAGCTATCTAAACAAGAGGCTGCAAATAGTTTCGGTTATTGGATAGACGTACAGAATCACTGGGAGAACTACCAAAAGCCCTCTGAGCTCATCGAGTTTTTAACCATACATAGAACCCATGCAGTAAAACTACCGGAATTTATTGAAGATGTCGGCTCACTCACTCAGCAAGAACAGCAACTGGTAGAGCAATACATTCAAACCTACTCAAATATCACGCGCTTATTAACAACAACCGGTAACTATGGTGATTTTAGACATGATATTGTTGAGAGCATCATAACTTGGCGAGTCATTAAGTCTTTTCATGACGGCCCAATGAATATATTAGACTTCGGGGCAGGTGCTGCAAGATACGGCGTACTTGCCCATTTGGATTCCCCTAAGAATACCTATACCGCATTAGATGCTACCTTAGCAGCGTATACGTTACAAAACCTTGTTCTATCTTATTTAGATATTACTTCTCACTCTGCAAGCTTCTTTGAATATTTAGACTTTGAAGTTCTCGGGAGAAGCTCTCCAGCCATTGAAGATATATCACAGAATAAACGTGTTCACCTTCCAACTTGGGTTGCAAAAGAACACTTAAGAGAAAGATGGCAAGATGTTGTTATTTTATCTCATGTACATGGAGAGCTCAGTGCTGAAGACTTCACTCGTTTACTTGAGTTTGTCCAGTTGTCATTAGCAGATGAAGGAATTGTCGTTGTCAGGAGTGAGTTAACCTGGGGAGATATTAAAGACTATTGGAACACCGTTGATTTACACGGGATCGAGCTCTTCATTGAACTAAATAAAATTGATATCCTTCCTATCTACACTGAAAGCTTAGGTGGTTATTTAACTACCGTCTTTGCCCGCAAAGATTCTCAACAATATCGAAATAACATAAAAAACCAACCAGCGCTTCAAGCAATCGATACCTCACGTGACCTCACTCTACTCGCTGCCCGAAATTATGTTTATAAGCATATAGAGTCAGTTATCAATGCTAATCGTAAGACTCTAGTCATTGGACATGATACCCCCCTTTTTGAACAGTTTATGGGTCAAGAGCTCAGTGCTTTACCCTTTTCAACTCTGCAAAAAGAGTCTTTTTTAGAACACTTAAACGACAATGTGAAAAGCATTGATGAAGCAGATGTAATCGTTCTCTATTCTGAACGTTTTAGAAGTTATGCGCGCTGTTTAGAGATAAAAGCAAGCTTGCAACAGCTAAGCAATGTTGAATTTGAGATTTTACGTGCTTACCCATTCTATGGTGTTGTCGTGCTTAGTAAATCATTTTTAAAAGAAGTCGAGCCACTGCTTCTTTCACCTATCTATGATCATTCTAATTTACCAAAAGGAGGGCTTTAATATGTTGTGTAAATCAGGCTTTGATATAGAGAAAAGACAAGCAAAGTTATTACAAGCTAAAGAAAATAATGAAGACACTTTATTTTCAAGCTCTTTTAGCTACTATTCTGATGTGGCTAACCAGTGGGAAGACAGTTACAGCAACGAAAAGTTATTGGCACTCTTTAACTCACAATCAATTCCCTCATACAATGTCACAGAAGCACAGGCTTGGCTAGGAGAAAGGACCTCAACTGAACTTGATTTCTGCGAGCAATTTTCTAACTTTTACTCTAAGCTTGCTAAGCTCATTAGTTCATCAAATCATAGCCAAGTAGATGTACAAAATGATTGCCTAGAAACACTAGTAGATAACCGGCTTCTTGGTGAAACAACTAGGCCATTAAAAATACTCGACATTGGCGGTGGCGCAGGTAGACACTTTGTCTCTACTTTTTTAAATCGCTCAGATAGCAAAATTCAGTATGTTGGTATTGAAAGTATTGCAATGTGCTACCAAGTGCAGAATCTAGTTGGTTCAATGCTCTCAATATCAGACAATTTAATTTTTAACGATTTACTAGACTACAAACTTGCTCATAAGCCTTTCCCTGATATTTCAGAGCCAGAACAAAGAGAAGCCTTTCTATTACCTCTTTGGCTGTCAGAGCAATTACCCGACAATCACTTTGACTTGATCCTCTGTAATCATGTATTAGATGAGCTCCCCCCTGGCGACTTTGATACTGTCATTAAGATTTTAAAACGCACTTTGGCACCCTCTGGATCTATTTATTGTAGAGGCTCCCAGCAAAAAGCCAGTTTAAAAGATTTGTATCCACTAGGTGGAGGCACATATCATGGAAAAGATATCACTCAAGCATTGAAAGATGCATCTTTGCAAACAGATTCAGCACAACTTGTTGCTGGGGAATTTACAAGAGTGTTATCCCATAAGGCTGCTAGTAAGTCGGTTTCACTGACTAATGACCTCTTACACTTCGATACAGACGTACAATTAAATCAATCGTTACAAACTAACTTTATCCTAGACAATGTAGATAAAATCTTTACTCAAAACCTATCAATGGGCATTTGGGGTGAGGCTGGGTTTACTTACTACAATGAATTGCTTTCGCCACATGTAAATAACGAGAGTCACCTCGATTTTACACATAGGTTTGCATTTAGAGATACACTTGATTACCCCAGTTTTAATCTTGTTCCAAAAGAACAATTTTTATCAAACGATCTAGATGTTATTGTAATCGCTGCTCAAAACCCTTTTAGTATCATCAGAGAGTTGCAGGAGTCACTGGATAAAAGTGTCAGTATTGACGTTAAAATGTTTAGTCATCCAATCGCTTTTGTATATATCAAAAAATAAAGAAAGGGGCGAATTCGCCCCCCTTTTACTTTTAGAACCCAAACTTAAACATTGCTAAATTTTGAGTTTGAAATCATTTCATAACCTTTTATTAGCTCTGTAATACCTACATCTAGTGAAAATTGCGGCTTAAAGCCTGTCCCTTCAATCTTCTCATTCGAAACGATATAGTCTCTTTTATCAGGATCTTCACCGATGGGTGCTTCTAAAAAAGTAAAGCCCGGTACTTGCTGCTGGATTCTCTGACATAGCTCTAGTTTAGATAAATTCGCATCAGAAAGACCAACGTTATAGGCCTCCCCTTTCATCACATCAAACTGTTCAATGCCATGAACAAATGCACGTGTGACATCTCGAATATGAATATAATTACGTTTAAAGTGAGACTCAAACAATACTAACGCTTTGTCTTTAACTGCACGATATACAAAGTCGTTCACCAATAAATCCAAACGCATTCTAGGGGCAAAGCCAAAAACTGTTGCTAAACGAAAGCTAATTGTATTGTCTCGTTCTAACATAGCGGCTTCGGCTTCTACTTTTGACTTACCATACAAGCTAATGGGGTTAAGTGGGCTTTGTTCAGTACAAAACTTACCAGACTCGCCAATGCCATAACCGCTATTAGTAATCGGCATAAGCACTCGTTGCTCGTTGCTCAAAAGAGATTTAAGCATGACAACTGCATCTCTATTTGTTGAGGTCGTGCCCAGCTTGTCTCGAGCGCAAAGAGGCGCACCTACTAAGGCAGCAAGAGGAATAACGATATCAATCCCAGAAATAAGCTGTTTAATCGTTTTTTCGTCTCTACAATCCCCGCGTATTGCAGTAAAGTTTGGGTGGTAACATACCGCATTTAATGAATCTTGCCCAAACATAAAGTTATCAAGCACTGTTACTTTATGGCCTAAGCGCAAAAGTTCAGGTACCAAAATTGACCCAAGGTACCCAGCGCCCCCTGTAACTAAAATATTAAATGTCATTTTTACGCTCCTGCGCAGCCTTATCCAAGACGCTATATAGCTCATTAAGTTGCTCGGTCAGATCAAATGGGTGATTCCCCACAAAGAAACCAAAATCATGAGCAATATCCGTATTCTTCATTTCTCCATGAGTCGTGTAATCATAGTATTTAATGACATCATGACGTAAAAAGTTACCGCCGGTAATGATCCTAAACCCTATACCCGCATCCTTAAGTGAATCAAATACCAATTTCCTATCAATATTTTTTTCTGGGTTTAGAATAATGGTGAAGCAAAAACATGAACTTTTGCCATTTTCTTTTTGAATAATAAAACGGTCATCATCGGCAAAAAGTTTTTGAAATAATGCCAAGTTACTTCTTCTTGCTTGTGTAAATTCCGGTAATTTCTTTAATTGTTCAAGGCCAACAGCAGCATTGAGTTCAGTTGGACGAACATTATATCCAGGTAGAATAAATCGATAAGCTTCGAACAGATCTTCATTACTGCGCTCATATAACAAAGACTCTTCAGGTAAATCTCTAGTCCAGCCATGAGCTCTTAAACATTTACAAATTTCATATAGCTCATCATCATCTGTTAAAATCATCCCCCCTTCCATAGTAGAGATATGGTGCGAAAAGAAAAAGCTAAAAGTATTTAAGTCACCAAAAGTGCCAGCTTTTTGACCATTCAGTTCTGCGTCCATTGACTCACAGTTATCTTCCATAAAATATAAATTATGTTTATCTGCAAGTTCGCGCATTACATCCAATGCAGCGGGGTTGCCAAGAATGCTCACACCTAGAAGTAGTTTGGTATTGGGAGTGATCGCCTGCTCAAGTTGCTCTGGGTCCACATTAAGTGTTTCCAAGTCAATATCAACAAACCTCACTTTTAAACCATATTGTTGCAGAGGGTGGTAAGTTGTGGCCCAACTGAGCGCCGGTACAATAACCTCGTCACCCGCTTTTAGCGGTGCATTTTTTTTATAAAATAATGAGGCGATCGAAATCAAATTGGCTGAAGAACCAGAGTTAACCATAACTCCATATTTTTTATTATGATATTTAGCAAATTCACTTTCAAACGTTTTGACATGCGAGCCCATAGTGAAAAAGCCAGAGTCAATTACTGTTTGAAGCGCATCCAGTTCTTGCTGTCCCCATGTTGAAGCAGCTAATTCGTATTTCATAGTTATCAATATCCCTTAATTGGATCTAATTAGATATTTTCTGTGACAAACTTTAAAAGGACCAATCACATTTTTTTGTTGCATTAGAGCAAAAGTGAGCCTTCATTTCAGTTAAGTAATCCTGCCATAAAGTGTTAATTTTAAAGTAAAGCTCTAACGCATCTTTTGGCTCAAACTTAAATAAATTAGTAACAAGAGGGCAATGGTAGTAAAGTAAAGAGCCTTTAATTAAGTGGAAAGCATGGCTCAACTGAGTCCCTCTAAAAGCATATATATATCTTTGTTGACGCTTTAAAATTTCTGCAACATCTTCTACACAATCGTAATTCTCTCGGGTAATTTCTAGCAAGTGTTCGAAAATTTCATCAATAGCTGAAACATTAATACTCGACTCATTAACAAAATCTAGACCTAGGTTTTTAAAACTACTTTTTATCGCATTAACATACTCTATTTTAGGTTTATCTACTAAAGGTAAGTCGAGTAATAATTCTGGGTCAGTAGGCATAGCACCCTTTATTTTAGCACCACTCCCCACATTATAAACCGTTCTTGGGTGTACCCTTAAAAGCTCTTCAAGTTGTTTATTAGAAACGCGATAAGTTGGGTTAGAATCAACAACGCTCTCTAGGTTTCCTTGCAACTGACTCCCATCAGAGCCCTGTGGGTGGAAATGGATCTCACTCTTATCATTTTTATCATATAGGCTAACTTCAGAGTGATGTTTCCCGCATATAGAGTTACCATTATCTACGCCGCACAAGTATATTTCTTGAAAACCAAAATGAATTGCAAAAGCTAACCCCGTGTTTGCAACCAACGGGTTGCAAAATGTAATTTCTTTCAATATCTGACCATTTTTTAAATAGTTATAGATTTGCAGAAAATCTGTGGCAGCTTCATTGCCTTTAAGAGCTAGGCCACTCCACTTATATAAATCATTGGAATCTGGATACAAGGTGTTAATAGATAAAAGGTTTAACTTTTTATATTCTTCTCTAGTTGCTATTTTTTCTAATGCTTGATAGTTCCTGTAAGGGCGTTCAACCAAAACATGAAAGTCTGGAGTTATACCCATTTTCAGTAATGAGTTTAGAGCTGTCCCGCAGGCAAATACTATGCAATTACCTTGGTTTGATTCAATAAACTCCCGTGCTTCATCTAATGAAGGTCCGTTACCAACAACTATGGCTGGTACTTTTAGACTCTCATTAAATACTGGGGTCTTAGCGTCATAAACAGGAATATTTTTACGTAAATGATGATAAGTGTGTGCTAGACCTGTTACAGCGTCATTATAAAAGCCATGACCAAATTGAAATTGAAAATATTCATTAAAAAATTCTTGAATTAATGCGTTTATTTCAGGCATTGGTGTATGTTGAAAACAGAAACTACGCACCAATGAGAATGCACCTATATCTTCAGTGATTTTTCTGAGTTCAGTGACTAATTCATGACTTTTAATTCCTACGAATAGGAACAAGCAACCTGACTCAGCGTTTATTTTTTCTATCAACTCAGCCCAATCAATACAAAACAGACTTAAATAAAACTTCTCAAAATCAGGTTCAATGATAAAAGTAAAATCGAAAGATGAATTTTCAAGTAATATAGGGATGTGATACCCAAGGCCTACACCGAATATCATCGCACTTGGAAATCTACGAGGTAGTTGTGCCAACGCATTACGTTGCGATATTTCTCTATCTTCTTTTAACAAGCCTCCTAGCTTGTTCATGTAGCGTATATGAATTCGATCATCTGTGGAGTTAGGATCATAGCTTGAATAATCAGACAGTGTAAAAACGGGATTAGATATAGCTGATTTGACCTGTGCCTCAGTTTGCTTTATTGGATCATCGCTGTAAAAAGGGACACCTTCAACGTTTGTTTTTACATTGGCATGTCCCGAGCTAGTAACGTATAACTTTAACGGCTCCGGAGATTGGTAAGACTCTATTGATATAGCTATATTAGGGAAAAACTCTTTGAAAGCAGCTAGGTTTTTATTAAATCGATTATTGGCAACATCTTTAAAAGCTTCTTCTTGCTCCTTTATAAGTTGCGTTCTTCTAACCTTTTCTTCGATATCGAGAAGTTCATTTTGCATCTGTTTTGTGTTGATCATATGTTAAATTATTGACTTGTAGGCGTTAATGTTTTTTTTCGTCCTGCTTGCTTTTAATACCTGCTTTTTTACGCTTTCTCTTCGTTGGCTAACTTTATCAACATTTTCAGTTAGTTTTGAATAAACTAAGTTAAGATAACTTACACCTTCTTCTGTTAGTGTATCTTTTTCCAGATACTCAAGAAGTCTAGTTTGAAAACTCGTAAAAGTAACCGTTGCAGCTTTAGTATTTCCACATTGTATCTCTTCCTCAAATTGCTGTAGCAATTCGTCGAGGTTAAATCGCGCTTGCACTTTGTCCATCCCCTTGGAGAGTTTGCTGTCTCACATCAACAGGGATTGCATCCCAAGCAGACTTTATCTCTTTTAGCAACATAATGACTTCTGATACCTTTTCGGGATCATTTTGTACACTTGCATCGACCAGTCTGTCTATCATATAAGTATACAGCGCATATAAATTATCTGTAACCTCACCACCTACCTCAAAATCTAAACAACTCCTGAGCGCTTCAATAATTGCTGATGCTTTAGATAAATGCGCCGACTTAGCTTCTAAATTCTTTTTTTCAATGGCGACTTTCGCTAATACAAGTTTTTCCACAGCTCCAGCCATTAACATTTGAATTATTTCGTATCGATCAGCACCAGCTATTCTTGTTTTGAGGGCTTCTTTTTGATAATTTTTAACTTTTGCATTGTACATAATAAACCTCTAATTACTTAGACTTAGTAAAACCTGGCAAGTTAGATAGCTGAGCTCCTAAATAAGCCTGAGTTTGCTGCATTTGCGCTAATAAGACATCAAGTCCAGCATATTTTTGTCTTAGGCCAGCCTCAAATGATTCAATTCGCTCTTCATGATCAATTACATCTTGCTCAATATTTTTTAATTCAGCATTCAATGAATTTTCACGCTCTTTTAAAAGACCATCAGAGTCGACGTAATTACCCAACAATTCTTCCATTTTTTTGGCAATTCCACTTTGTCCAGCAAATGCTGTGCCAATATCATCAAAGTTTTCATCCATGGCCTCATTAAGACTTCTAACTAAAGAAGATTTTTCTAGGTAGCCTTTTTTATCTACTCCGATGCCTATATCGAAAATGGTTTCAAATGGCCCAGCCCCATCAATCGATGAAGAAAGAGTTGAGATTAATTGATCACTCAACGAACGCATTGAAGAATCACCATTCAAACCTTTACCAGGTCTAGTCTGCAAACCGATTTGACCAATTAAGTTATTATAATTTGCAATTAAATCATCAACGAGTTTAGTAACAGAATCCCTATCAAAGTCTATCGTTACCTTAGCCTCTTCTAGCGTGCCGCTATCATTTTCACTAATTGCTAAAGCTTTGATAGTCATATCTTGAACGGCGTCTTTAAATGTATTAGTGTCGCTTTGCACCTTCAAGCCATCTACGTTTATAATTGCGTTCTGCGCTTTATCATCATTCGCAATTGTCATGCCTCCAGGTGCTGTTGTTGTTAAAGCATCCATTTCGCTGGTATCGCTAGTAATTGTTAGATCATTACCATCACCAGAAATCTTAGAAGTTAACACCAATTTAGAGCCTTCTGCACCCCCAGTATTGATAATATTAGCTGTTAAACCGAAATTATCCTCTGAAGCGTTTATTGCATCTCTTAACTCTTCTAATGTTGCTCCGGCTGCAACTGTTAAGTCAAAACTATTTGAGCCCGCTGCAAAAGAAAGTGTTCCACCAGAGGCTGTTACAACATCATTAACTGACGAAAATGCAGCATTCGCAGAAACTGCACGACTTCCCTGAGCTAAACGCTCTACAGAAATATTAAAATTACCTGTTGATATCTCTGATGTAGGAGTAACACTAATTACATCTCCAACACTTGGTTGACGGATCGAAGCGGTTCGTTTTCCGAAATTATCTAGGTCGGCTAATTCCTCAAAAGTGTCTTTTAACTTAGAGATTGCTGACTTAACTTCTCCTATCGAAGAAAGTTCGACTTTTAAAGACTCTTCTTTTGCTGCAAAGCTTTGTAACTTTGGTAATCTCTCAGCATCAACAGATGCCTTTATAATTGATTCAAGATCTAACCCAGAGCCGACTCCAGCTGATGTAATTAATGGCATGGTTAACTCCTATTTGGATTAAACTGACTTATCGAAAAATAACCCACTTGTTGAAACTTTATCGGCAAACTGCTCCAAAGCTTTAGCCACTGCACGAAACTCTTCAGAGGGGATCTCCCTAATAACTTCTTCGCTATCTTTATCAATGACTCTTATGAAGGATGAATTTCCTTCATCATCAAACTCAAAAGAAATATTTGTGGAATTTAACGGAACTGTTTTTAATAACTTATCTAGGTTATTTTTGATCTGATTTAGTGGATCTTTGTAAGCAACTTCCGCGCCATCAAAACTTTTTTCTGAGGAGTGGTCACCATCTTCGGTTTCTTTGGAGGGATGCTCCTGAACATTAAAAGTGTTTGGTTGCTCTTTACTGTCTGAACGTAATAGTGCATCTGGCATCGATTGATTGACTGATAATTCTTTCATAACACACCTCTGATATCAGTGTACGCCAAGTAAGGTACGAATACCAAACTTGAGCGTACTCTGCTAACAAGTTATCCGAGAAGAGATAACGCAACTTGAGGCCTTTGATTAGCCTGACTCAATATTGAGCTACTTGCTTGCTGAAGGATTTGCATCTTTGTCAAACTAGCTGTTTCTTGAGCGAAATCAGTATCACGAATACGCGACTGAGCAGCTGATAAGTTCTCAGAAACATTGCTTTGGTTTCGAATAGTAGATTGAAAACGGTTTTGAACAGCACCGAGTTCAGCTCGTTTTTTATCCACCACTGCGATTAGAGAGTCCATTCCTGCCATCACAGCCTGAGCATTTGCTTGACTTGAAACAGAGATGCCTGTTGCTGTGAAGGTATTCGCGAAAGTATAATCTGCAGCAGCTGCTGTACCGGCACCATTAACATCACTTAAACCAGCAAGAGCACTTTCTAAGTTACTCGAAGTTACTGCTGAAGCAACATTTGCAATACCTGAAAGTGTAAAACCACCATTACTTTCAATTGAGTTTGATGAATTACCAACACTTTTCATGCTGAATCCAATTGTTTGCACAGCATCTGCACCAACTTGGAAACCAGCTTCGTAACTACCATCAAGTAGATTCTGACCACCAAAAGTAGTATCTTCCGCAATACGATTTACTTCATCCGATAGTGAACGAATTTCTTCTTGAATAGCCAATCGGTCTTCATCGGTATTAGAACCATTTGAAGCTTGCCCAGCAAGTGTCCTAATGCGCTGGAACATTGATGTCACCTCATCTAAAGCGCCTTCAGCTGTTTGTGCTAGAGATATACCATCATTTGCATTCCTAATACCTTGACCAAGTCCATTGATTTGACCTGTCAAACGATTTGAAATTTGCATTCCTGCCGCATCATCTCTCGCACTATTAATGCGAAATCCTGATGACAGGCGTTTGAACGAATTGTCTAGTGAGTTTGATGAGTTCATCAACTGACGCTGAGCATTCAAAGAGCTCACATTTGTGTTTACATATAAAGCCATAATAGCCTCCGCTTAATTAACCAGATGCAATAACGGGATACCCCTACCCTGTTACTGCATGCATGTTAGAGTCCTAACGTTATAGTTCTCTAAATCTTCTATCGGCCAAATAAACGAAAGCTTTAAACTTTATCTGTATTTTTACTTAATTAACCTTGTAGAAGACTCAACGCTGCTTGAGGTCTTTGATTCGCTTGGCCTAATATCGTTTGGCTAGCTTGTTGCAGAATCTGATTTTTAGTCAACTTTGCAGTTTCTAACGCAAAGTCTGCATCTTTGATACGTGATTTTGCAGCTGATAAGTTTTCAGCTATGTTAGATTGATTTCGTATGGTTGACTGAAAGCGATTCTGAACCGCACCCAATTCAGCTCTCTTTTTATCAACAATTGCAATCATTGCATCCATACCCGCTAACACAGCCTGAGCATTTGCTTGAGTAGAAACTGATATACCTGTTGCGGTGTAAGTATTAGCAAATGTGTAATTAGCTGCAGTTGAAGTTCCAGAACCATTTAATCCGCTTAGGCCAGCTAAAGAGCTTTCGAGGTTAGAGCCACTCACACCAGATGCAATATTTGCAATACCTGACAAGGTGAAACCGCCATTGGTTGATAAATCATTCGCACTTTGGCCAACATACTGCATGCTAAAGCCTATTGTCTGTACAGCATCTGCACCTACTTGGAAACTAGCTGAATAACTACCATCTAACAAATTTTGACCACCGAATGTAGTGTCAGAAGCAACCCTATTTACTTCCTGAGCTAATTGACGAATTTCTTCTTGAATAGCCAACCTATCCTCATCTGTATTCGAACCATTGGCGGCTTGCTGTGAAAGAGTACGAATACGTTGAAACATAGACGTAATTTCATCCATAGCACCCTCAGCTGTTTGGGCTAAAGAGATACCATCATTTGCATTTCGGTTACCCTGATCTAGGCCCATTATTTGTGATTGGAGACGATCTGATATCTGCAAACCAGCAGCATCGTCTGCAGCACTATTAATACGCATTCCAGATGATAGACGTTTAAAAGATGTATCTAATTCAACGCCTGATTTTTGTAATTGACGTTGTGCATTAATCGAACTTACATTGGTATTTACAAATAAAGCCATAGCTATTTCTCTCTCTTAACTTCATAAAACCTAATAAGGTTCCAAAGTGTTTTCAGAAACAAACCGGCAGCTCTTTTCGTTTTTACGAAGGGGCAAAAAACTGCCTTTTTGTAATGATTGATTTATGTTGCTGTATACAAAGCAAAAGGCAGGCCAAAATGATGCCAAAAAAAAGAGGACTTATTAAAAGTCCTCTTTAAGAAGTTTGAGAGTAGTGTCAATTTCCAAACACAAACATTGGCATAGTATGTGCTTAAATAGAGTGAGTGTTCATTGAACTATGAACATGTTGGATTTAAGCTCCTCCGCTTTATTATCCAATCTGGTGTCTAGGCTAATACCCCATGAAGTCTAGACACCCTTTTCTTTAACCCCAGTTTTAGCCTAATAAACTCAACGCTGCTTGAGGACGCTGATTAGCCTGACTAAGAATTGTTTGAGAAGCCTGTTGTAAAATCTGCATTTTAGTTAGACTAGCTGTCTCTTGCGCAAAGTCTGTGTCTTTGATACGAGATTTAGCAGCAGATAAGTTTTCAGATATATTAGACTGGTTTCTAATCGTTGATTGAAAACGGTTTTGTACAGCACCGAGCTCAGCTCTTTTCTTATCAACAACCGCAATTAATGAATCCATACCGGCTAGAACAGCTTGAGCATTTGCCTGTGATGAAACTGAAATTCCTGAAGCAGTGAAAGTGTTTGCAAATGTGTAGTTTGCGGCCGCAGCAGTTCCAGCTCCGTTGATGTCACTTAAGCCATTTAGAGAACTTGCTAAGTTGCTCGAAGTTACCGCTGAAGCAACGTTTGCAATCCCAGATAAAGTAAAACCGCCGTTTGATTCTAAGGAGTTAGAAGAGTCACCAACTGATTTCATGCTAAAGCCGATGGTTTGAACGGCATCTGCACCAACCTGAAAGCTTGCTTCGTAAGAACCATCGAGGAGGTTCTGACCACCAAAAGTAGTATCTTCAGCTATTCTGTTAACTTCATCAGAAAGTGAGCGAATCTCTTCCTGAATAGCAAGACGGTCTTCATCAGTGTTAGAACCATTAGACGCTTGACCAGCAAGTGTTCGAATACGCTGAAACATTGCCGTAACCTCGTCTAAAGCACCTTCGGCTGTTTGAGCTAGTGATATACCGTCGTTAGCATTACGATTACCTTGATTCAAACCGTTAATTTGTGATGTTAAACGGTCAGAAATTTGTAGACCTGCAGCGTCATCTGCCGCACTATTGATACGAAAGCCTGATGAAAGACGCTTAAACGATACATCTAGCGAGTTACCAGAATTGTTTAATTGTCTTTGTGCGTTCAATGAACTTACATTAGTATTTACATAAAGTGCCATGATAATTCTCCTGATGTAAACTTAGGGTTTACTCTCAAACTGTTAACTTTAAGCCTTCGATTCATTTTTATTCTCCGGCTTGGTTAATTAAGTTATCGGGCGGCAAAAAAAATCCTTTAGCTTTTTTTAAAAAAAACATTCAACCTGTTGTAAATAATTAATTTATTTTCATTTTTTATTGTTTTAGGCTTTCTTTAAATTATGGCTAATTATAAATATCAGAATGAAAAAAATTATAATTATTAGTAAGTTATTTTTCTCTTTCCTGATTTCAGGATAAATAAAAAAGCCGCCCTTTAAGGCGGCTTTTTTCCAATAATTAATTATCTTATATAATCTAGTAACGATAGATTAGACAAACGGCCAAATGTAGCCTGTGAAGCCTGTAAAGCTGTTTCATGCTTAGTTAACTCCGTAATCGCTTCAGCCATATCCAGTTCAACAAGCTCAGCTTTTGCTAATTTATTATTTGTATCTAGGTCACTATTTGCTTCTGTTATTCTTGTAGCTGTATTTAGCCTTCCACCTAAACCTGACTGAGTTTGAGACACTAAATTTCTCGAATTTTCAATCCCAATCATTGCGTCGGCAAGAGCTTGCCTATAGTCATCGTCATTTATAGTCCCATCATTCAAAGTTGTAACAAGATTATCTAGACTGTTCAGGACATTATCTTTCTGCGGCGGTGCCAAATCAAACTCTATAGTTCCGGTAGCAACAGAATCCATACTGAACTCCATGCCTGCCACTTGAATGTTCGCCTGCGAAAAATTACCAGTCTCTAAAACGGTTGCACCTTGCCTTAAAGTGAAAGTATTCGGCGTACCAGCAGTCATATCTAGTGTAAACGTGTTTGAACCAGCAGGTGCTGTTGGATCAGGGTTGTAGTTTGCCTTATGAAACCCATCAAATGGCCCTTGTTCTTTAACATAGACCGACGCACTTGAAATACCACCTGTTACTGTTAAGCCTGTGTTTGAAACTACATTCAGGCGCTGTTCAACGCTTTCAAATACATCAAAGCCATTATCACTAGACTTGATCTCTACACCTTCTGCAACTTTTATCTTGTGCTGTCCTTGGTCACCATTGTATGCATAACGATTGTTAATATTGTCATAAGAAAAAGTCTTAGTATTATCCTGGTATCCTGAAAAAATGTAACGACCGTCTTCGCTCTTTGCATTCATTAAATCAAGCACAGCTGTCTTGATTGCACTTAGCTCTTCTGATAATGCTGCTCTATCAGGCTTAGTTAATGCCCCATTGCCTGCTTGAACTGTTAGCACATGAGCCCTAGTTAGAGAGTCTTTTATATTCTCTAAGACCCCTTCTTGGGTATCTAATCGGCTCTTTAGCATCGTTAGATTTTTGGTGTACTGTTCGTTAGTCTGGATCTTGTCACCATATAACAATGCACGAGCCATCGCAGAAGGGTCATCCGAAGCACTTAAAACTCGCTTTTGAGTAGTTACTTGCTCCTGTGCTTTATTAACTTCCTGCTGGTTATTCAAGATTGAGTTTAAATTGTTCTTATAAATCATATTATGAGATAAACGCATAGTTAATTACCTCGTCGCACTTAAAAGGGTATCGAAAACAGTTCTAGCTGTTGTTATAATTTGAGCTGAGGCTGAGTAAGACTGTTGGAAACGCAATAAATTTGCTGCCTCTTCATCAAGGTTTACACCTGACATCGATTCAAACCATGCTTCAGATTGTTCTGCTAAAGCCTCAAAAGCAGCGCCATTCGTTTTTGCTTGATTTGCTATTACACCAATTTCGGTAACTAAACCCGCATACGCCTCATTAAAGGTTTTTAAGTTATCAGCGGTTGCTGTAGTAACAACATTCTGACGAACTAATTCTTGAGAAGGTAATTTAGCCAGCTCTAGACCATTTCTGTTGTCATCAAAACCACCTGTATTGAATTCAATGGTAAAAACATCACCTGTTGCCGCTGTACCGTCGATGTTAAAATCGAAACCATAGCTGTCATAAGGTGCACCTGCTTGCGCTAGAATATTCTCACTAGGCGGTGTAATCGTAAACGTAGTTGTACCATTACCATCTTGAATTTGGTATTCATTAGCATTACCTGTTTTGGTTAAAGTGATATTACCTTGAGTCAAACTTGGAGGAGAAGCTGTAAAGTTACTACCAGTGCCCGTATTTGTTACTGACCCGACAGAGATTGTTGCATTGCTAGTGTTATTTGCTTCTGTTGTTGTTCTTATTGGTGAAGCCAATGCCAAGCTTTCAGGTCTTTCTGTAGCAAGCTCCATTGTTGAAGCTGCTATGGAATTTAATTTAATTAAAAAACTATCACCTGTATTAGCGGTGCCAGACACATTCATCTCCAAACCAAAAGACTCGCCACTTGTAATTGTACTTGAGTCAATTACGCCTGCTGTTACATTAGCCGTTGATGGCGTGCCGATCACATTACCCTTGCTATCGACTGCGGCGATTTCGACCGTTGTTGCACTTGTAAAAGTCACTCTAAAATCGGTACCAGGGATCTCATTACCTTTGCCTGCTTCAAGCGTCGCGTCAACAGAAGCTGAGCCTGTATTGTCAGCATAGGCATATCCGCCTACTGTAGGAATTGCAAAAATATCTCCGCCTATATTCCCATCTAAGTCCATACCTTTTTTATTTTGTTCATTAAAGGCATCAGCTAAAGCAAGACCTATTTGGCCCAACTGATTTTGGGCAGGATGAAGGATCTCGTCTCTAAAAGCCAGTAACCCGCCCATTTTTCCTCTAAGTGTACTAATATCAACATCTAACTCCGCAGCTCTTCCATCAGGAGAGTCGAGTTTTAGTTCTTTTATATTAGGATCTGGGTCGCCATCCATATCAAACGTATTAAATGTACCGTTTTCCATTACTAATGATTGACCAGATCCTAGGAATACAAGCTTTTCACCATTTGGACCATCTAATGTTTCAATATCTACCAACTCAGCCAAATCTTTAATAGCTTCATCCCGCTCGTTTATGACAGAGTTGCTCCCCGTAATCCCTGGCTGCATTTGCGCAGCTGCAACTTTATCATTTAAGTCGCTTATTTTTTGGATCAGGTTATTAGCTTCGTCTGCCATAATATTAAGCTGTTCATTAACAATATTATTCTGGTCAAAAACAATCCCTGAAAGGCGGTCCATCTGATCAACTAAATTTTGTGCATCAGTTAAAAACAATGAACGTGTAACTGTTGATGAAGGTAAATTCATTGCTTCTTGCAAGTTATTAAATAAAGAGTTAATGCTGTTGTTTAAACTATTAGACTCTTCACCAAACAAGGTATCTACACGAGAAGACTCTGTTACAAATTGCTCATAATACGTTTTATTAGAAATATCACGATTTAATTGCTTTTGAGCAAACTCATTAATTAGACGAACGGTTTCGCCACGGCCAACTTGGTTACCCACCATAGTGCTATGTTCGGTTCTTTCTCGAATATAGCCCTTCGTATTTAAGTTAGAGATGTTCTTACTGGTCGTTTGGAGTAGCTCAGAGTTCGCTCTGATCCCCGCACTACCAATATTCATTAAATTGAAAGACATCTTAATTAACTCCTTGACGTACTAGCGACGTTAACATCTGTTTAAACTCTCCTCGCTGTAAGACATTTTTTATTTTTTCTGCGTAGTTCGGATCTGTGGCATAGCCTGCTTGTTGAAGTTCATCTAGGTATTTTTCGGGTTTATCCGTTTTATTCAATGCCTGACTGTAACGCGGATTGCTTTGAAGAAAATCGACATAATCATTAACGCTATCTTTTATTGATTCATAAGCCCTAAAGCTGGCGTGTTTTTGCACAGGCAAGCCTTTCTCAAACTCTAATGTCATTTTTTTGGCATGCTCTCCCTGCCAAGATCTATCGGCTTTGATATTGAATAAATTAAGGCTGCTGCTACCATCTTGCTTAGTGATAACATGTTTGCCCCAGCCTGTTTCAAGCGCCGCTTGCGCAATCATTACTGCAGGGTTCAAACCGATTTTCTGTGCCGCAGTTTTTGCGTGCTCCCACATCTCACTGATAAATGACTCCGGAGAATCAAAGCGAGGTTGTTCGTCGGCTCTTTTTACATTAGCGACTTCTGACACGGTTTCGGGCTGACGGCGAATAAACTCAGGGACTTGCTCAGGAACAGGCTTTTGTATTGGTAACTGCGCGTTATTTCGAAGCACAGATGACGGTTTATAACCTTCAACATTA
>Ga0114932_10000717_pt1 | contig 38876 bp, 25 predicted proteins | sample 2SBtaG_2_FD_87286 | JGI IMG/M metagenome (GOLD analysis project Ga0114932, IMG submission 87286) | Deep subsurface microbial communities from Kolumbo volcano to uncover new lineages of life (NeLLi) - 2SBTROV12_ACTIVE470 metaG | ecosystem: Environmental > Aquatic > Marine > Volcanic ...
CGGTCGCGGTAGAAGGTGAGGAAGATCTCCTCGAGGTCGGCCTCGCGGGTCGCGATGTCGACCACAGCTCGGCGCTCCATGACCGCGTGGAGAATCTCGGCCATCGACCCCGAGAACGAGACCGAGAGTCGCCGGCCGTCGATGTCGACCTGGCGTACACCGTCGAGGTGGGCGATGCCGTCGAGCTCGTCGGGCTCGATCGGTTGATCCACCTCGATGTCGACCCGGCGCAGAGCTTTGGAGCGCAGGTCGGCGAGGCCTTCGACCGCGACCAACCGGCCCTCTCGAATGACCGCGACCCGATCCGCTACCCGTTGAACTTCAAAGAGGGTGTGGCTGCTGAGGAAGACCGTTCGACCTTCGGACGCGATCTCACGGAGGAGCTCGTGGAACTCGTGCTGGACGAGCGGGTCGAGGCCGGTGCTCGGCTCGTCCATGATCACGAGCTGCGGTCGATTCATCAGGGCTTGGAGAAGGCCGATCTTCTGGCGGTTGCCGGAGCTCAGGTCGCCGACCTTCTTGCTCAGATCCGCGGCGAGGCGCTGGGCCAACTCGTCGACGAAGGTCCAGTCGACACCGCCCCGGAGGTTTGCGAAAAAGCTCAGGGTGTCTCGACCGGTGAGGTCGGGGTAGAGGGCGAGATCGCCCGGCAGGTACCCGATGTGACGACGGATCTCGACGGAGTCGCGGCGAGAATCGAAACCCAGGATCGACGCCGAGCCGGCGGTCGGCCGGATCTCGTCGAGAATCGTCCGGATCATCGTTGTTTTCCCGGAGCCGTTGGGTCCCAGAAACCCGAACACCTCCCCGGCGCGGACCTCCAGGTCCAGGTCGACCAGAGCCGGGAAGTCGCCGTAGTGCTTGGTCAGACCGCGGGTCAGAATCGGTTGGTCGGCCACTCGCGCCTCGCCATCGCGCTCTAGGTTGACGACATGGAGAGCCTTTCAGGAAAAACGGCAGTCGTCACAGGCGGAGCATCCGGCATGGGCAGGGCGATGGCCCTGCGATTCGCCCAGGCCGGCATGAACGTGGTGGTCGCCGACGTCAATGACGAGGCCGCCGCGACAGTGGTCACCGAGGTCGAGACGGCGGGATCCAAGGCGATCGCGGTTCACGCCGATGTCTCGGACTGGGACGCCAACGTCGCGTTGCGCGACGCCACCCTCGACGCCTTCGGGGCGGCCAACATCGTGTGCCTCAACGCCGGAGTCACCGGCTCCGCCGGCCGGGCGTGGACGTTGACCCAAGAGGACTGGGACTGGAGCCTCGGCATCCTTCTCGACGGGGTGATCCACGGCATCCGCGCCTTTGTGCCCGGTCTCGTGGAGCACGGCGACGGTCATGTCGTGATCACGGCCAGCATCGCCGGCCACGTGGCGAGCGCGTTCAGCGGCCCCTACATGGTCGCCAAGCACGGCGTCGCCGCTCTCGCCGAGACGCTGTACCACGAGCTGCGTTCGGAGCGGTCGAGCGTGGGCGTCACCTGCCTGTGCCCTGGTTTCGTCGACACCGACATCATCGAGGCGACGAAGCGACGGGGGACCGGAGTCGGGTCGCCGCAGGATGAGCTCGGAGCCAAGTGGCTCGATTTCTCCGAGCGCGCGCTGAGCACGGGGCTCGATCCCGCTGTTGTGGGTGAGCAGGTCCACGACGCGATCTTGGACAACCAGTTCTGGCTGTTCACCGACGAGGCCTGGAACGAGGCGATCGCGCTGCGAGCGCACCAGATCACCAACCGGCTGCCTCCCACAACGGGGCGTCCGAGCACGGCGTGACGGGAGCCGCCGGCTCAATTCCGACGGCCGTGTGACCGACACGAGTGGGTGACGCCTGTTCGCCCGCGCGAGAACGGAAACGTGGCCCATGCCGGCTCTCCGCAAACCACACTTCGCAGCCATCGGCGCTGTCGTTGTCGTTGTCGTCGTCGGCTACCTGATGGGCTTCGCAGGAGGCGGTGGGGCCGCCGAACCGGCCGAAGAGCCTCCGCCGGTTTTCGAAGATCTCGGCCTCTTCGAGCCGGCGCCGCCCGATGACGACCGGCGCCACTTCCTGGTGGACGTCTCAGGGTTGCAGCTCCATGCGGCGTCGACCGAGGCGACGCCCGTGCCCCCTGAGATCGAGGTGTCCTCGGGGGTGGACGCCACAACTGGACTCGAGCTCGACCGACTCGTCGGGCAGCCGGGCCAGGCGCGGCTGATGCCCGACACCGCCGGCAACATCTGGGCGGTCTACCCCGACGGTCGACGCATTCTCGTCTTTGGCGCCTCGGACGCCCCCGCAGTGCCCGCACCGGACACGCAGCCCGAGCCCCAGCGCGGTGTGCTCGAAATCCTGGAAGACGATCGTGACGTCTTCGACGTGTGGATGGTGGACGACACGACCCTGGCCGTGGTCACCAGCTACAACGAGGTCGAGTTGGCGGCGGTCATCGGTGCAGACGTCGAAGTGACCGTCGACCAGGCCGCGCACGCCTTCGAGAACGATCCGTACTTCGATCAACAGTGGGCTCTGGAGAACATGGGCCAATCGGCGGGCTACGTCGCCGATGCAGACGTCGACATCACGGACGCATGGCCCAAGGCGTCTGGCGGTGTCGGTATCGTGGTCGCGGTTCTCGACACCGGGGTCGACTTCTCGCACCCCGACCTCGCCGGCTCGAGCTGGGTCAACGACGACGAGAACTGCTCCAACGGCGTCGACGACGACGGCAACGGCTACATCGACGACTGCTTCGGCTGGGACTTCGTCAACCGCGACGCCGGCCCCTGGGACGGCAACAACCACTACCACGGCACGCACGTCGCCGGCATCGCTGCCGCCCGGCGGGACTCCACGGGAATCGCAGGCGTGGCTCCCGGTGCGACCATCATGGATTTGCGGGTTCTCGACACCCGGGGCAGCGGCTACAGCAGCTGGTTCGGCGCCGCGATCCGGTATGCCGTCGACAACGGGGCCGACGTCATCAACATGAGCCTCGGTACCCAGCCGGGGACCCCGCGTACGTCCTTCGGATACGTCGAGCAGGCGATCCAATACGCGCGGGACAACGGTGTGCTCGTGGTGGCTGCCGCCGGAAACAGCAATGTCGACATCGACGGAGCACCGGTCTGGCCTGCGTCGTTCGCTCCTCTGTACGACAACGTCATCACCACCGCGTCCACCGACAGCGCCGACGGACGATCGTCGTTCTCCAACTACGGAGTGGCCACCGTCACCATGGGAGCTCCCGGGAGCCACATCCTCTCCACCGTGCCCGACGGTGCATGGAAGACCGCCAGCGGGACCTCGATGGCGACGCCGATGGTGGCAGGCGCGGCGGCGCTGCTGCTCGGTGATCTGCCCGAGGCAACTCCGCAGGAAGTCGAAAGCCGTCTCGTCGCGGCCGGCGACCAGCAGAGCGCTCTCTCTGGCCGCTTGATCAACCCGGTCCGTCTCAACGTCGGCCAGCTCTACGAGAATCTGGGCGCGCCGATACGTGTGGACGCGAGCGGGCTCGACGCCGCCTACGAGTCGACCGGGGTCGATGCGGACCTGCACATTCGCGTCAACGACACGGCGATGCTGGCCGGGCGGGACTTCGCATGGCAGGCGCGCTTGTTGATGAGCCACGACGGGTCGGCCTACGGGATCGTCGACCACGACGTCGCCGTGGGTGGCGCGACGTACCGGACAGATGCGAGTGGACTCGTTCCGCTCACGGGGGCGCAGTCGATCACGCTGCAACCGGCTCTTGGGACGACCGGTATCACGATCGGGCTCGAGACGTCCTTGCCGAGCGGGTCATATGCTCTGGTCGTCGAGGCCGCGGCTGCGGACGGTTCGGGCCTCGTCGCTCCTCCGCAGGCCCTGTTCTTCGAGGTGCAGGCGGGCTCGCCACCCTCCACCACCGCTCCGGCCCCCGCCCCGTCACCCGCTCCGACCCCCAGTCCCACGCCGTCTGAGCCTGCCCCCGCCCCTGCGCCGGCGAGACCTGGCCAGCCGACACCGGGCCAGCCGAGCCCGACCGCGCCGCAGCCGGAACCACCACAGACGCAGCAGCCGAGCGAACCCGCCCAACCGACACAACCAGGCCCCGCACCCACGACGACGGTCGGCGGAGCTGCCCCTGTGCCGTCCACGACCGCTCCTCAGCCCGGGGGCTCACCCCAGCCCGATACGCCGCCGACCGGTCCCGACCCCGCACCTGTCACGACCGAGCCGTCCTCGTCGCCTTCGCCCGTTCCCGGCGACTCCACGCCTGCACCGACACAGACCACGGTGGCGCCGGCCCCGGCACCCGAATCCGCCCCGTCTCCGGCTCCCGCCCCAGCCCCCGCACCCACGCCGAACCCGGGTGCTGGTCCTTCGCCGGACACTCAACCGCCTGCCCCCGTCGTCTGGGCCCTGTTCGCCATCTCCCCCGGGGCAGGCGAGACCAATGCCAGCGCGTTCGTGACCCTCACCGGACTCTTCCCACAGCTGCCGCACGTCTGGTTCGGTGATACCAAGGCCACCGTGCTCAGCGGCGGCCCCACGAAGCTCGTCGTGGAGGTCCCCCGCACACGGCGAGCCGGTGCGGTGGACGTGGAACTGCGTGTCGGTTCGGACGTGGTGCTCAGCTCGCCTGGTGGCTTCGTGTTCTATGACGCCGGGAGCCCCACCCCCGCACCTCCACCGTCGACCACGATCGTCGCTCCCGTCGAGGGGACCCCTCCAGAGGGATCACCGGACCCGGCGGACGGCACGCCGACGACACAGCCGGCCGACGAGGCGCCGACGACCACGCCGAGCGATCCGTCGCGTTGGTACGAGCCGGGGGACGACTACGGCTTCGGGTCTCCGCTGGATCTGCCTGGCGGCCTGCGCGGCGCGCCGCTGACGTCGTCCGGCCCGCTCGCCGACATGCCCACGTCGGTCTGGTCGAGCAACAGGTGCGTCCGCACCAGCTGCCGCGCTGTGTCGCTGTAGCTCTCAGCCGACGCGGAGCCAGCCGGCGTCGGGATCCCATGTGAAGGTCTCGTTGGGGAGGCGCGCGCCCGTGGTGGGGAAGAGCTCGTAGGTGAGCACTGGGCGTCTGGCCGTGCTCAGGTCGAGGTCGAGCCGGACGAGACCGTCACGAACGTCGTCGTAGTCGTCCTCGGTGAAGTGGGTGTGGCCCGGATGAGGTTCGTAGTCGTCGCCGAACCGCTTGAGGAAGGCGTCGTCTGGGGGGATTCCGAGCCGAAGCGCCGCTCGTATCGCGTTCGCGGCCCCGCGTGTGTCCTCGATCACGTTCATGATCTTCTTCTGGACGCTCGCGAACCATCCGCCGCCCAGAAAACCCATCGGGCTGCTCACGACCTCGAGGACTCGATGGTCGATCGCCGATCGGACCGCCTGCTTGTGGACGTCACCGCTGACGATGAGCGTCGGCCGCCCCGCATCGGCCCGATCGGCGATCCGCCGGCAGAGCTGTTGGTATTGCGCTGTGTACGCCTCGGCGCCGGCCTCGAACTGGTACAGCGTCTTGCCGCGCGGCAGGTTGCCGATCATGGGTCGCGACACAGCGAGCACGACGAGCTTGTCTCCCCCCGGTCCATCAGGGTCGAGTTCGTCGAGCACCCGCTTCAGCGACTCCTCCGGCATGAGTCGCGCATTGCGGGTCGACTTGAGGAACGACCGCGACCACCGCGTGTCCACCATCACGAGGCGGACCTCGGCGAAATCGCGGACCTGCACCGCGGGCGGATTCTTGTCGGCAGTGAAGTCGTCGTAGCCCGCGAAGTCAACGTTGCTCTGGAACACGACGAAGCCACGTCCCGCTGCGTTGGCGAAGGGACCGTGGCTCGTGGGGTGCTGCGCCGTTGCCTTCCTCACCCAGCCGATCGCCAGCTTGATGGCCCGCCGGACGGCCTGAAGGGTGAGCGTGAGGAAGCTGAGCTTGGGGTACCCGTTCCAGAATTCGTGGTCGTCGGGCAGGAAGAAGTTGCTCGATCCGCGGAGCGCCGCGCCGAACGCCTGCTCGGGGTCGCGCATCGCCTTGTCCACGGGAATGGTGCCGCCCCGCTCGACGGGGCGGCCGATCTCCCACGTGTCGAGGTACTTCCTGGCAACGAGCTCAGCTGCATCGGCCACCCGCAGCCCCTCGGTCCACGGTGCGTCGATGTACACCTGGTCGCCGAGCCACAGCTGAAGCGGGCGGGGTTGCTCGTCGAGCGGGGCGGCGGTCAGGTACGCAGCCGCCAAGTTCTCTCGTGCCTGCTGGTTCTCGCGGTCGAAGCACGACCCGACCACCAGGCTCAGCGATGTCGTGCTCTCGGCAGGCAGTGTCGTCGCGACTGCGGTGGGCGAAGGCTCGAACGGCTCGTCGGCGATGGCCCGGACCACATGGCTCGTATCGGGGGAGAGGTTGGGCACGGTGGTCTTGGCCCAATGGAAAGTGTGTTCGCCGCCGGCGAAACAGCGCCATGTGTCGAGCGACGCGAGCCGCGTTCGGTCTTCGTCGACCACCGCGGCATCGTGGGGTGCTGTGGTACCTGGTACCACGCACAGCACGTCGACCGATGTCCGGCAGGCGCTCAGGGCGATCAGGTGAAGCTGCCGATCTTCGAGCTCGGCGTTCGGTGTGCTCGGGCGTCGAGGAGCGAGGAAGCGTGCCCAGCGCCAGCGGAGGCCTGTTGCTGCGAGAGCCATCAACATGCCGCCACCGATCAGCAGTGCGATGGGTCCCGCGAGCGCCCGGGCGGCTGCGAAGAGCTGCTCGGTGATCCAGCGACGGTCGGTGAGCTGGGACTGGGCGTCCTCGAGAAGCATCGCCCGCTCGACGGCGGGCACCCCGAGCGCGCTCTCGGGCACGGCCTGCAGGTCGACGAGCCACGGTTGTGGATCCTCGCCAGCTCTCAGCGCCGCGACGAGCGGGATGAGCACCTCTGCTTGACGCTGGTGGCCAACGGCGTTGGGATGCATGGAGCCGTGTACCCAGGCCCCAGGGTCGAGCCGCGCGCTGATCGGGCCGTCGGGTGGGGCCAGCACGATCATGTTCGCCGCCGGCTCGGGGTCGCATTGGAAGTGTCCGTCGAATGCCCGCGAGGTGTCGGCCACGACCACCCCTGCAGTGCGAGCGGCGCGGGCGATGGTGGCGTTGAGGACCTCCACGAACTCGACGACGAATGCGAACTCCTCGACCGACGCGACGTTGCCGCACTCTCGGGTGTCCACGAAGAGGGGATAGGGGACGACCACCACATGGGCATCACCCGTGGCCCGGTCGATGCGCTGGTAGGTCCTGGCGAGGCGGCCTTCGAGCGACTCGGCCTTCGCGAACCACCGCTCGCGCTGGTCTGAGCAGTTCGCCGGGAGCAGGCATGCCATCACGATCGTCTCGAAACCCGTGTCGTTGCCGCCGATGCTCACGAGAACGACCTCGACCGCCTCGCGGGCCCTCGGGTCGACGATCACGGGGTCGGTGTGCGTCAGGCTGTCGAGCTGGGGGAGCCACCCAGCGATGGTCGAGTCGACGTTCCTCTTCTGGGGCTCCTTGTGGATCTCGGCTGAGACCGCTCCAGAGCACGCGAGTGAGATGGCCTGCATCGGCGGGTTCTGCGCCGCGGCGACGAGATAGGGGTAGCTGGTCGCGGCGCGACGGCACGTGTTGCCGTCGGCGGCTTTGGTGTTGGTGCCCTCGATGAAGGTGTCTGCGCCCTCGCCGGAGATGAATGAATCGCCGATCGCCAGGATCGCCGGCGTGTCGGCGGCAAGCGACGGGATGGTGTCGTCGTTGCGTTCGACGAGCGCCCAGACGAGAACGAACCCGGCGAGGACGAGGAACACCAGTCCCTCCCCCCGGAAGACGAACCACGCACCGACCACAACGAAGATCCCGGCGACGACGAGCGCGAGACCCCGCCAATCGAACGTCAGACCGACCCACGGCACCGCCACGATCACGGCGACCGCGCCGGCGACGAACACGAGCCACCAGGCACCGGGCGGCAAGGTGAGCCGGGTGGCGGCCAGGCCGAGACCGGACACCGCGGCGATCGAGGTCAGTGCGCCGAACAGGAGCAGGCCACGGTGGGGCGCGGCGGTTCCGACCGTCACGAACAGAGCGCCGCACGCCGTTGCGACGCCGCACGCAACCAAGGCGACAATCAGGCGAGTTCGGCGCTTGGCCAGGGCCTTCGGGGTGGGCAGCAGTGCGCCGTTGTCAGGTGTGAGGAGATCGACGACCGGCAAAAAGCCGAGCTTGAACGCAGTGAGACCCCCGAGCCAGAGGCCGGCGTTGATGGCGAGTGCCCCTTCGTCGTTCGCGAGGCGGAGTCCTCCCACGAGCATCAGGGCGAGGCCGGCGACCGTCCAGACCCACGGGTGGTTGACCGCGCTGTCCCGGAGTCGGACGCTGAACGCCAGCGCGCCGAGGATCGCTGCGAACACCCCCAGGGCGGCGGCTGAGCTGCGTTCGCCGACGACGCCGGCCCACACGAACGCAGCGCCGACGGCCACGAGCCCCAATCCGACGAGGAGACCGGCGAAGCGGTTGTCCTCGACCCTGAACCAGAGAGCAAAGATCTCGCGGAACAGCAGCAGGGAGCCCGAGCCCACGAAGGCGCCGAGAACCGACAGCGCCACCGCGCTCGGAAAGTCGGTCTGGGTCACCGCGCCGAGGAGGATCACGACTCCAATCGCCCCGACGAGCGTGCCGAGTGCGAGGACCGACCTCGGGTGGACGCAGCACCAGTTGCGGATTGCTCCCAACGTCCTCACCCCGTTTTCGCTGAGCGGTCGACCAGCAGGACCGGTGTTCCGGACTTCAGCCTCTCACACGCAGCCGTGATTGCTCGCGAACGTCGAGCCACAAACCTCACACGCCGCAGCCGAGATGCCGATCGGAGCTGCGAACGGGTGCTTGGTAGCGGGAAAGCGGGAAAGCGATGATCGGTGGCCAGCGATGGCGACGTGCGGGCGAGAGCCGACCCCGACGCGCGCAGCAAAAGGTCAGTTTCTTCGTCGCGCTCGCTCTGGTGACCATCGCGGTGGCGCCGCGGTTCCTCCCCGGGCTGTCAGCTCGGGACGCAGGGGCGAGCTCGGAACTCGTGGAGAGCTCGTCCGACGACCAGGACGAAGACGACCAGGACGAAGACGAGAAGGACGAAGACGAGAAGGACGCAGAGGACAAGGACGCAGAGGACAAGGACGAAGAGGAGAGGGACCCGAGCGAGAAAGAAGAGGACGGTCGAGAACGATCCGAGGCGAGCACCACGACCAGCCCTTCGACCACAACGAGCCCTTCGACCACGACCACCGCGTCGACAACCACTGGGGTGAGCGACGAATCCACCACCACCACCACCACCACCACCACCACCACCACGGACCCGGAGGTGGAGTCGGCGAACGACGGCTCGACCACCACGACTCCGGATGGCCCCACGACGAGCACATCCTCTACGTCCACGACCAGCACGACCTCCACCACATCGACGACCACCACCACGCTTCCCGCCGTCTTCGCGATCACCGTCGCGGTGATCGACGGTGACGGCGATCCGGTCGTGGCGAGCTCGATCGAACAGTGGATCGACGACGCCTGGGTCGTCATTGCGAACGACGCCTCGTCAGCGTCGATCTCCGTCCCGGACGGCGCCGACTACCGGCTGCGAGCGACCTACGACGGCACCAGCGTCGAGGCCACCGGAACCTCCGTCGATGGTGGAGCGACCCCGCTCGTCTTCAGCGACCTGGTCACGGTGGTCACCGTTCGGACCGTCGACGGGGCAGGCAGCGCAGTCACCGTCAGTGAGATCCAGGTGCACGACGGTGCGTGGCGAAGCGTCGGCCGCGACATCAGCAGCGTCGAGGTCACCGGGATGGGAAGCGGGCCACCAGGTACGCCAGGGCCCTCCACCACGGTCAGTGGAAGCAGGTCTCGTTCGTTCCTTCGGGCGATGACGAGACGGTCAGCATCGAGTACTCGTTCGGGTCCGCGACCCTGCAGCTCGTCGATCAGAACGGGGAGCCGGTCGAGGCGACCCAGATCCAGGCGTACGGCGCGGATCGGACATGGCGAACCGTCGCCAACGGTGCGGCGACCGCGAGCCTCGAGGACCTGGTGGTCGGCAACACCTACCACTTCCGTGCCCTTCACCACGGCCAGTGGAAGCAGGTCCGCTTCACCGCCATCGACGGCACGGCGTCGGAGACCATCGAGTACACGACGGGCGCGAGCGCTCGATTCTCGCTCATCGACAACGCCGGACAGCCCGTTGTGGTGACCCGAATCCAGGGCTACGGCGGGGACCGCGTGTGGCGAGACCTGGCGACGAATGCGTCATCGGCGGAGATGACCGATCTGATCCTTGGCAACACGTACCACTTCCGCGCGCTGTATCAGGGGCAGTGGAAGCAGGTCCCGTTCACGACGGACGAGTCTCGTACCGAACTCAGCCACGCGTATGCGGCCGACGCGACGGCCCGCGTCACCCTGGTGGACGCCAACGGCTCTGCTGTCACGGCGACACGTATCCAGGGATACGGCGCGGATCGCACGTGGACCGATGTCGCGGCCGACGCGTCAGCGGCCGAGATGACCGGGCTGCTGGACGGCAACACGTACTACTTCAGAGCCCTCGTCCACGGTCAGTGGAAGCAGGTGCGTGCGGTGCCCGCCGCGGGCGTGGCCGAAGTATCGATCGCCTATGAGTTCGCCGACGCGAGCTTTGCCCTGTCCGACCAGGACGGGAACCCCGTGATCGTGACCCGAATCCAGGGGTACGGGGGCAATCGCACCTGGACGGACATCGCCACCTCGGCAGCCTCGGCCGAGATGACCCAGCTGGTGGTGGGCAACACGTACTACTTCCGTGCGCTTCACCACGGACAGTGGAAGCAGGTCCGGTTCGTGGTCGTGAGCGGCGAGAACACCCTCTCCCACGCATATGAGACCACGAGCGCCACGTATCGCCTCCTCGATGGCGAGGGCAACCCGGTGACCGCCGACCGGATTCAGGGGTACGGGGGCAATCGCACCTGGACGGACATCGCCACCTCGGCCCAGACGGCCGAGATGAGCGGCCTCATCGTCGGCAACACCTACTACTTCAGGGCCCTCGTCCAGGGCAGATGGCAACAGACCCGTTTCGTGGCTGCGGGCGGCGGCTCGGTGCACGATCAGCGCTACGAGTTCGTGGACGTTCGCCTCGAACTCCGAGCGCCAGACGGCCCGGTTCGGGTGTCGCAGATCCAGGGCTACGGTCCGAGCCGACGCTGGGAGCAGATCGCCGCCGATGCGTCGAGCGCGACGATGAGCCGCCTCATGGTCGGCAACACGTACTATTTCCGCGCCCTCCATCACGGTCAGTGGAAGCAGGTGCGCTTCGTCGCCGGCCCAGACGCCACGCTTCAGGCCATCGACTACGAGATCACCTCAGCCACGGTGCGCGTGCTCGACGACGATGGCACGCCCATCGCGGCCACCCGACTGCAGGCCTACATCGGAGGCCGCGGCTGGTTCGACATAGCGACCGACGCCAGCTCGGCGGAGCTCGACGATCTCGTGGTCGGCAACCGCTACTACGCACGCGTCCTCGTACAGGGCCGTTGGCGGCAGGTCCGCTTCACCGCCGAGGCGGGGTCGACAGCGGTGGACTTCGGCGTCGAGCTCCGTGATGTCACATTCGCCATGGTGGATCAGAACGGCAGCGCGCTCGCGCCCGATCGGGTGCGTGGCTACGGTGCCGAGCGTCGCTGGGTGGACCTCGATCCCACGCGGCCATCCATGTCGAACCTGCTCGTGGGCAACACCTACTACTTCTACGCCCGCTACAACGGTCGCTGGACACGTGTCACCGCACGGCCGACCACCGATGGGGCCAACCATTTCGTCGCGACGGTGCCGATCGGTGCGACCCGCTTCGATGTCGTCGACCAGAACGGTTCGCCGGCGATCGCGGAGTCCATCCAGCTCTACGTGGCCGGGCGCGGCTGGCAGACGGTGGGGACGGACTCCACAGGCGTGGACCTGACCAGCTTGCCCGTGGGCGGCAGGTTCTACGTGCAGTCCAAGTTCGGTGGCCGTTGGTCTCGGACGCGGTTCGTTCAACAGGCCGAGACCGGATCCATCCAGCACAGCGTGACCGCCTACTCCGTGAGTACGTCGGTCACCGGAGGCGGTGGCGCGCTCACGCCCGACCGCATTCAGATCTGGGTGGGTGGCCGCGCCGTCACGGACGTGTCGGGTACCGCGGCTCCCACGCTGTCTGTTCCGCCCGGAACGAGCGTGCGGGTTCGGGCCTCGTACCTCGGAGAGGTGCTCGAGGAGTCGGTCACCAATGTGCGGTCCGCGCAGACGATCACGCTGGACTTCCCGACGGGGAGCGCGTCGATCCGGGTCGCCGACTCACACGGAGACCCGGTCACCGTCGAACGGATCGACGTGTACACGCCCTCCGGCTGGCGAACTGTCGCGAGCGACACTGGGTCCAGCTCGACGGGGCAGCTCGTGGTGGGGGAGTACTACGAAGCCCGAGCAGTGCTCGGATCCGAGACCGAGATCGTCCGCTGGACGCACACGGACGGTGCCGCACTCACGATCACCCTGGATCCGCCGCCGGTTCCGACCACGACCACCACGACCACGACGACGGTGCCGTCCACAACGACAACTACGACGGTGCCGCCCACGAGTACGGTGCCGTCCACAACCACAACTACGACGGTGCCGCCCACGAGTACGGTGCCGTCCACAACCACAACTACGACGGTGCCGCCCTCAACCACGGTGCCGCCCTCAACCACGGTGCCGCCCTCAACCACGGTGCCGTCCACAACGGCTGCACCCAGCACGACGGCCGCGCCGGCCACGACCGGCCCAAGCACCTCCGGGCCGCCGGCCGGCACGAGCGGGGGACAGCCCGGTGGCGAATTCAGCTCGGCGCAGGTGGAGACGTCGATCGCGACGCCCGAGGAGTCCGAGACGACCACCACCGCACCGCAAGGGCTTCCAGCATCACCAGCCGAGGCCGACGGCCAAACCCTCGATCAGGCCGCGGACATCTCCGACGATGGCGTCGTCCAGGGTGAGGTGCTGACGTTCATGGTGGGCAACGAGGGCACCGGTGCTGCCAGGGCGGCGGTCTTTGTCGAGTTGGCGTCGGGTGCAACCCTCGGCCAGGACCCAGACGGGTGGACGTGCTCGGAACGGACCGCCGGCTACGACTGCGTGTCCATCGATGAGATCCAGCCCGGGGTCGAACTCGCCCTGGAGGTGGATGTCGCCCACGCCGTGGAGACCGACGCAGCCAGTGTTGCGGTTGTCACCGCTTCAGCAGGGTCGTTCACAGTCCGGTCGATAGCGGAGGACTCCGGCGCAGCCAATCGGCTCATCGTCGGAGGGCTCTTGGGGGCGGCGCTGGCTCTGACCCTGATTGCGCGTCGGCGTCGTCAGCGCGACGAGGCCGAAGCGCTTCAGTCGGCCTGAGAGGCGCCGAGGCCTCCAACCCGATCGAGCGGCCAGATCCGAATCAGGGCGCGCCCGACGAGCAGACTCTCGGGCACGGGACCGAAGGTCCGGCTGTCGATCGATGCCCCGCGGTTGTCGCCGAGAAGGAACACATGCTCGAGCGGGACGCTCACTGGTCCGAAGTCCTCCGTCGTCACAGTCGGCGGGACCTCGCTCTCGTCGACCGCGATGCCATTGACGAGCAGCGTGCCATCTCGCGCTTCGACCACCTCGCCGCCGAGTGCGACAATCCGCTTGACGAGTAGGTCGTCGGCAACCGGGGCGGAGGCGGGTCGCTCGAAGACGACCACCTCGCGGTGAGCAGGTGCGTCGAAGCGGTACGCCAACCGGTTGACCGCAAAGCGTTCACCCACTTGGACCGTGGGGGACATGGATTCTGAGGGCACGCGGAAGGTGTCCACCACGAAGCTCTTCAGGCCCAGCGAGACGAGCAGGAGGAGAACTGCGAGCCCGCCCAGCTCCACAGATCGCCGGGCAAGGGTCTTGCCGCTCTGCGGCTGTTCTGGGAATCGGAACTCGTCGGTCTCGAAGCCGTTCCAACCCGCTTCGGTCGCGAGGCGCGAGCGAGGGTCGTTCTGCAAAGCGGGTGCCTCGAGCACAGCGGTCATGTCCGTCGTGTCGACCGCGCCGGCGGCCACATCAGCTCCTTCTGGACCGGTGTGGTCGGTCGACAGGGAAACCCATGGAGAAAGATGTGCGCGTGGAGGTCCAGGCTCGATCGCGTCATCTCGTCGCGATGAGTGGTGTGGTCCTCGGCGCCGCGTACTGCCTCTGGCGGATCGGCGGCCTGCCCCACGCCGACGCGCTGTGGCTGAGCGTCCCGCTTGCCGCGGCGGAGATCTTGCTGCTGGTGATCTACGCCCTCGACGTGTGGGTCGCGTGGCCCGCCCAGCTCGGACCACGAGCCGGTGTCCACCCCGAAGGTGATGTGGCAATCCTCGTGACCACCTTCAACGAGAGCGAGGTGGCCGTGCGCACGTCGCTGCTCGCATGCCTCGAGATCCCCGAGGTGACGTCGATCCATCTGCTCGACGACGGTGACCGCGATGATCTGCGACATCTTGCGACCCGCTATGGGGCTCGATACATCACGCGCGCCTCGCCGACGGGCGGACGTTCTGGTGCGATCGCGCACGGCCTCACCGTGATCGATGAGGCGTTCGTGCTGGTCCTGGCGGGCGACGAGACCCCTCGGCCCGATTCGATCCGGCGCGCGTTGCCGTACCTCGAGGACGATGTCGCCGCTGTTCAGCTCGGGCGCGACTACGCCAACGTGGACTCGGTCATCCACAGCTCGCGGACCCGGCACGACGAGTCCTGGCAGTACGACGTCGTCGAACCGGCGGCCGACGCACGCGGCGCAGCATCGTGGTCCGGAAGCGGCGCCCTCGTGAGAACAGCGGCCGTGGAAGCCGCCGGCGGCTACCCGACCGACAGCCATGCCGCCGAGCTCGTCATGACCTCGCGCCTGCAGGCTGCAGGCTGGCGCATCAGGTACCTCAACGAACCGCTGATCACGGGGCTCGCACCTCACAACCTGCCCTCGTTCATCGTGCAGCGACAGGGACTCGCCCGGGGGCAGCTGCAGGTGCTCGCGAGCCGCGACTCTGCGCTGATCACTCGCGGCCTCACGCGGTCGCAGCGGCTTCACCAGCTGCATCTCGGCGTCTCGCACCTGGGTGCCATCTCGTACCTCGTCGTGGGGGTGTGCCTCCTCATTGCTCTCACGCAGGGAATTCCTCCCTTCGCGGCCACGCCGCTCGGCGTGTCGCTCCTCGCTGGGTGGATCGCGTCGATGTCGCTCGGTCGCCTTGCCGCTGGACATGGCTGTCTGACGCTCGGGAGCACCGTCACGCGCAACCTGGTGTCGATCGAGCTCCGGCTTCGCGCCGTGTGGAAGACACTTCGTCGCGATCGCCGCCGAGCCGGGGTGCCGGCCGGCGATCCGGAGAACGAGGACGTCGTACACCATCTCCCAGCGCTGCTCGGCTTTGTCATCGCTCTGGAGGTCCTCCTCGGCCTGCGGCTCGTCGACGCCGTGCTCGGCTGGCCGCTCCAGAGTCTCGGGGGTTGGGATCTCCTCCTCGTCCTCGGTTGGGGGTTCTCGACCGCCTGGGTGAGCCTTCGCGTCGTCGGGGCCTTCGTGCGACGACGCCAGGAGCGTGCCCATCACCGGGTGGGGGTGGACTATTTCGGAAGCATCGATGGTCGCGCTGCGTGGGTGGTGGATCTGAGCGCCGGCGGGGCGGGCGTGATCACCACTGGTTCGGTCGCCATTGAGGACGAGGTGACCCTGGGGGTCGATCTGAGCTACACGTCGATCGCCGTGCGCGGCGTGGTGCGGAGCTCGCTGCCCAACCAGGACGGCAGCAGGGTGCGTCTCGGGCTCCAGCTCACCGAGGTCGATGAGGACGCTCTCGACGAAATTCTGCGCTGCGTCTCGCTCGGCGCCACCACGCTGCGCGAGGGCGATCGCCCGACATCGTTCACCCTCGCCGAGGGTGACGTGGTCGACCTGACCATCGAGGGTTCAGACCTGACGGCGGCCTCGACTCGAATCAACCGAATCGTCGCGGGACCGACGGGTCGCCTCGAGATCATGGCCACGTCAGAGGAGCAGTCCACGCAGGTGTGACGCGGCGCGCGAAGATGCGCCTCGACGTGCGCCTCTCCGACGACCTCACCAGAACCGTCTACTCGACTGACAATTCGATCTACCAGGTCGTTCCCGACGAGGTGGTGCTTCCCGACGACGGCGATGAGATCGTGGCGGTGGTGCGCGACAACACTGCATCCGCGGCGCCACGCCCGATCGTGGCCCGAGGCGGCGGAACGGGAACCAATGGCCAGGCGCTCGGCTCGGGGATCGTGATCGACGTCAAACGACGCATGAATCAGCTGATCGACGTCGACCATGAGCGGCGTACGGCAGTCGTTCAACCCGGGCTCGTCACCGCACGTCTCAATCAACAGCTCCAACCTCACGGGTTGCACTGGGCTCCTCACACGTCGACGCTCAACCGGGCGACGGTGGGCGGGATGATCTCGACCGACGCGGCGGGCAAGGGCTCGCTGGTCCATGGACGGGCTCACCGCCATGTTCTCGCCGTGGACATGATCCTCGACGATGGGACCCGTTTTCGGGCCCAACCGACCCGCCTCGAAGAAGCAGAAGTCCTGGCGGCCGGCACCGATCGAATCGCGGCGCTGTGGCGTGACCTGCTGTCCATCCAAGTCCCCACAGCTGCCGAGCTTGGGTTGCCCGAGCTGGCGAGGGGGTTCTCGGGCTATGGCATCGACCGCTTGCATCGCGACGGTGTGATCGATCCGCTCGCCCTCGTCGTGGGCGCCGAAGGCACCCTCGGGGTCATCGAGTCGGCGACCATCGCGCTCACCCCGCTTCCCGCTCACACCCTCCTCGTGATTGCGAGCTACCCGTCCTTCGCCGCCGCACTCGAGGACTCACTCGACCTCCGGACGACGCTGCCAACCGCAATCGAGACATTCGACGAACGGACCCTCGACGCAGGTCGATCCAGCCCGGCGTGGCCGGCGCTCGGGTCCGTCGTCGGCGATCGCGGCGGGTCGGTGCTCCTGCTCGAATACACCGGCGACGCCCCGCCTGATGCCGCTCCTGTCCTTGCAGCGCTCGAGGCAACGGGACGCAGCGTCGACGCGGCTGTCGTGACCGACGCTGCGGTCCGCTCGGACGCCTGGAAAGTGCGCGCCGACGCGGTCGGGTTGTTGGCCAAGATCGAGGTGGGGGCGCCGGACAAGTCACGACGCCCGACCGCGTTCGTCGAAGACTGCGCCGTCCCGGTGGACAACATGTGCGCCTTCATCACGGACTTTCGGGCTGTGCTCGATGCGGTCGGCGTGGAGTACGGAATGTTCGGCCATGCGGACGTCGGCTGCGTTCACGTCCGGCCGGCCCTCGACACCATCGACCTCGACGACGAACGGCTCGTCCGCGAGATCAGCGACACAGTGGTCGCCGTCGTGCGACGCCATGGCGGGGTGCTGTGGGGCGAGCACGGGAGGGGTTTTCGCGGCGAGTCCGTGGCGGACTTCGTCCCGGCGTCGACCATCGAGCTGATGCGCCAGGTCAAGACGGCGTTCGACCCTGGGGATGTGTTCAATCCCGGCAAGCTGTATCGCCCGGCCGGCGTGGACACTCCGATCCTGCCGCTCGATGGGCCTCCACTGCGTGGGGAGGCGAACCGCGGCGTCCCGGTCGAGGTTCGGCGGCACTACGCCGACGCGTTCGCGTGTAACGGCAACGCCCTCTGTCATCACCACGACGCAGCCGAGGTCATGTGCCCGTCGTTCAAGGCGACGGGCGACCAGGCGCTGTCCCCACGCGGTCGAGCAGACCTGCTGCGCGAGTGGCTGCGGCGCCGCGAGCCCGCTCCCGACTCGGACTTCGGCGCAGGACTCGAGGCCAACCTCGCGCAATGTCTGTCGTGCTCGGCGTGCACCGGGCGCTGCCCGGTCGAGGTCGACATCCCGGAGATGAAGTCACGATTTCTCGCGGACTACTACCGCGACGTGCGCCGACCGCTGTCGCATCGAGTCCTCAGCCGGTTCGAGAGCGTCGCGGCGCTTGCGACTCGGGTGCCGTGGCTCGCCCGCCTGGGCGCTCGCCCCGCCGGCGCTCTCCTCGGGTTGCGCGACCTTCCGTTGCCGAGGCGACGGGTCGACCTCGGTGCGCAGCTGTTCGATCCGGCGGAGGCAGCCGGGGTCGAGGTCGTGGTGATCCAGGACTCGTTCACCAGCCACCTGGAGCCCGAGACTGCAGCTGCTGCAGTGCGTCTTCTGCAACGTCTGGGCTACGAGGTGCGCGTGGCGTCCTTCGTCCCCTCCGGGAAGTACGACCACGTCAAGGGACTGAGGACGAAGTTCGAGTCAGCGGCCAATCGCCAGCGCGATCTGGTGGCAGCCATCGATGCCGTAGGAGCCGTTCCGGTCGTGATCGAGCCGGCGACCGGCCTGCTTCACTCGCACGAGTATCCGCGGGTTGTGGAGCGGTATCCCGATCACGCGGTGCGACACCTCGACGAGCTGATTCTGGAACGCGCCGACCAGCTCGGCGGCGCAGCGCAGCGGGTGGTGCTACTCGGTCACTGCACCGAGCGAGCGACCCGCCCGGCCGCCCTCGCCAACTGGACGGCGATCCTGGAGTCGGCCGGCCACACGGTGACGGCTCCGGCGGTCGGTTGTTGTGGAATGGCGGGGATCTTCGGCCATGAGCGAGGCAACCAAGAGCTCAGCCGCGAGATCTGGGACCTCGCGTGGGCGGACGCCATCGAGACCGATGCGACGGTTGCGGCAACAGGGTTCTCTTGCCGATCACAGGCCGATCGCCTCACGGGTCGGCAGGTGACGCACCCCGTGCATCTTCTCTGAGACGCGAACCGTGCGCCGGATTCTCGGGATCGTGCTCGCTAGACGGGCTGAAGCTGCTGGTCTCGGTGGCTGTCGTCGAGCTCGAAGCGGGCGAGCACCTCGGTGACCCGTCCGGCCATCTCGCTGAGCTGGCCCGACGCCTCTCGTGTGGCCTGAGCCACGTTTGCTGCCGACGCGGCGGCCTGCTCGATCGCTGACGCATTGCGGCGGAGCTCTGACGTGAGAGCGACCTGATCTTCGACGGATCGTGCGATTCCGACCGCTGTGTCGTACACGCCGTTGATCGTGCCGGAAATCGCCCCGATCGACTCCACGGCCTCATCCGTGTCGGTCTGAGCCCGGGTGATCTGCTCGTCGATTCTCGCCGTTGCCTCTGCGGTCTGGCTCGCCAGCTCCTTCACCTCGTTGGCGACAACCGCGAACCCCTTGCCCGCCTCGCCAGCACGAGCAGACTCGATCGTGGCGTTCAGCGCGAGCAGATTCGTCTGCTCAGCGATCGATGCGATCGTGCCGACCACCGCGCCGATGTCGTTGCTGGAATCGCGAAGACTCCCGACTTTGTCGTTGGTCTCGTTGGCGATCTCGACCGCGCCTCCGACATCGGACGCCGCCTGGCTCGCCTGGGCGGCGACCTCGGCCATCGAGCTCGAGAGTTGCTCGCCCGCAGCGGAGGCAGACGTGGCTTCAGCAGAGGTTGCATCGGCCGCCGTGGTCAGCTCGTCGCCCATCGCCAACATTCGCGTGGAGGACTGTTCGAGGTCTGCCGCAGCGCTGTCGAGCTCGCTGACCACGTGGCGCAGGCTCCCCACCATCGCCTGGACTGCGGAGCCCAACTCATCGGAATCCCCACGGACCACGATGTCGCGCGTCAGGTCGCCTTCGGCCAGGGCGCTGGCCACGACCGATGTGTCGCCGACGTACTCCGAGACATCACGGAAGGCGTCAGCGAGAACCCCGAACTCGTCCTTGGAGGAGTACGTCACCTTCTCCGACAGGTCTCCCTTGCTGACCTTTCGTGCGGCGCTCGTGAGCTGGTTGAGAGGCGGCACGATGCCGCGGATGTTCACGACCGACACCACGATCGTGAGCAACACCAGGAGCATGCTGGAGATGAGCACTGTCTGGCCGGCGGACCCCAGATCGGACTCGACCCCTGCGGCGACGATGGTCACCTCGGCGTGGATCGCATCACGCGTTTCTTGCACCACGGCGAGCAATTCGGCCAGGACCGCCTGAGCGCGCCCCAGGGCTTCGACCCCGGCGGCTTCGTCGCCCGCAGCGAAAGCGGGAACCATCTCGTCGAAGATGACCGCGTCGTGGATGATGTCGAGTCGTTCGAGCTCGGCGGCGATGGTCTGGATCCGAACGTTGTCTGCGAACTCGACCTCGAGCTCGTCCATCGTGCCGAACGCCGTTTCGGCCGTGTCCTCGAACTCCACGAGGATCGCCGGGTCCTTGGTGATGGCGTACTCGGCCTGGAGGGCTCGCTGCACCACGAGCGACTCCTGGACCGCCAGGGCCTTCTCGAGACTGACGTTCATGTTCTCGACCCGAAAGTGAGCATCCTCGGCCGACCTGACGGCCTGGCTGACGATCAATCCCGAGGCGACCGCGATGATCAGAAGGACCGACAGCCCACCGATCAGGCGGGTCTTGACGTTGTTGAAGTTCATACCCATCTCCGCACCCGCGACGGATCCACTTCGGACCCTGATCTACGGGTCGGCCGGTCGGGATCCGACTGAAGACGAGCGGTCGGGAAGTGGACAGATTCTTCAACTGCCGCGGGGAGTTCAGGCCCCTCCCTGGTCCTAGTCGTTCCTAGTCCTAGTCCCTGGTCCTAGTCCCAGGTGCCGAACTGGAATGCCTGGCTCGGGAGCTCTCGCCAGCCCGCCCAGACCTGCCCATCGCCTGTGACCTCGACGTCGGTATGTGGACGACCCCACACGGCGAGAAGCACCTGGACAGCCGGGCCCCGCACGGTGGCGACCGGCCCGGCATCTGAGGCGATCTCCACGGTGGAGGCCACCGACCCACCTGCGTCGAGGAGCTCCAGCGCCAATGCGCCCGGATCGATCTCGGTGACCGTGCGCATCATCGGGAGGAAGTAGGTGGCGGCGTACGTCGTGGCGTCGACGGCCTCGGGGACGGACATCGCGTGTTGGTGCCCCAACGCTGCCTCGACGTCGAGCCGATGGACGCCGAGCTCCGAGGGGGCGTGCCAGGTCCACAGGTCGGTATCTCCGACGCCGCCCGTCATGGAGAAGAAGCACTGTCGGGTGGGCCCTTCGAGGGCATCGATCGCCGAGTGCGCCCAGGCCCGTAGGTCCGACATGGGCGCGCCGTGTGGGCGGGCGTTGCTCACCTCGTATGCCCGGTCGCGGGCCCCTTCCTCGCCCGGCCCGCTGTTGATCATCCCTTCCCACGCGACGAGCACGCGTCCCACGTGGGCCGCGGCGTTGTAGACCGTCCATCCGGGGCAGTTGGTGACCTCGACGTGCTGCTCGGCCTCCGGACGGCCGGTGATGTAGTCGATGGAGGCGCGCGCCGCGTCGAGGCGCTGGTCGCGGGTCAGCACGGCGTCAGAGCTCGATGTTGTACAGCCGAGCGGCGTTGTCCTGAAGGATCTTCTTCTGGACGTCAGGAGCGAGGTCGGTGATCGCATCCCGAACCCGCTCGACGCTCTTGGGGTACAGACACGTCGGATGCGGGATGTCGGTCTCGAACATGATGTTGTCCGCCCCGATGTGATCGATAGCAGGGGCGAGGGTCTTGCTCTCGAACCAGAAGCATCCGTAGAACTGGCGCTGGAAGTACTCCGAGGGCTTCATCGACAGGTGAGCGAGGTGCTCCGGCGCGGTCTCGCCGCACTGATAGTCGAGGGCGTCGAGCAGGAACGGGATCCAGCCGATTCCGCTCTCGACGGACACGAAGTTGAGGTTGGGGTAGCGCTCGGGAACGTCGCTCACCAGCAGGTTGACCATCCAGCGCAGCTGGCCGAGGAAGATCGCCGCGCCGCCGAGGCTGATCTTCACGTCGCCCGACCACGTGTCGTAGGGCACCGAGCCAGACCAGTTGATGTCGCCTTCGGACGCTCCGATGTGGAAGTTGATCGGCATGTCGAGGGCTTCGCAGATCTCCCAGAAGGGCCGCCACTCCGGTTGAGCGAAGTTGGGCATGCCCGAGTCGTGGGGGTTGGAGCACATCACGATGCCCTTGGCGCCGTTGCGGTGCATCCGATCGACCTCGGACACGCTGGCGTCGATGTCCCACCACGGCACGAGGGCCATCGGGAGGATCCGTCCGCCCGAGCGAGCCTGGAGATCCGACATCCAGTTGTTGTAGATCTCGACGCACGCGATCCGCAGCGCCCGGTCCTCGACCTTCAAGAAGTTCTGGTTTCCGAAGCCGCCGACGTTGGGATAGACGATTCCGTGGCTCACGCCCATCGCGTCCATGAGCTCGAGCCGAGCGTCGCAGTCGTAGCTCGCCGCGTGGACCATCTCGATGTCGTGCTTCAGGAACTTGAGCCCCAGCATCTTCTCGCCATCGGGCAAGAGCGCGGACACGGCGGAGTCGCCGGCGATGGGGATGTCGCCGTTGACGACCCACTTCCGACGCCCGTTGTGCTCCTTCAGCTGGGGTACGAGCTCCTTGTATTTCGCCGGAGCGAGGCTCGTCCACAGATCGTGCGGCTCGGTCCAATGGGTGTCTGAGTCGACGATCTTGATACCGGGAAAGAACTCGGTGATCGGCACGGCTGGCCCTCCCTGTGCGTGGTCTGTGCGAATTCGAACCCCCGCTCGAATCGCGACAACAGACTAGGGGAGAGCGCGCACGGGTGTCCGCAACCGGTTGGTTCTCACCGCTTCGATCTGAGCGCCGGCGGTCAGCTGACGGACGTCTGCATCTCCATGAGGAACCCCACGTCGCCCGAGATGGGCATCTCGGTCTCGTCGGCGGCCGGATCGAGCGCTGCGTCCGCCTCAGTGGGCTCGAGGGTGATCGGCTCGTCGCGCAGGTCGAGCGCCGGCCGTTCGACACGCTCGGATCGGGCCATCGCGCTCAGAAGCGTGCGGGAGAGGGTGTCCGTCATCCAGCGCTGGACAGCGAAGGGATCCATGTCCTGGTCGGCCATCATCGACATCGCGAGACGGTGGTCGCAGATCGTGGCGATCGACATCGCCGTCGCATCGAGGGTCATCACCGGCCGGAGGTGACCCAACTCGAACAAGCGCTCGGCGACCAAGCGGGCGATCGCAGTGCGGCCGACGAGATCGGCATCGTCCTCGAGGTCGGGCTCGACCATGACAGCGGTGACGCCTGCGGCGAGAAGGTCGCCGTGGCGTTCCACGAGGAGTCGGACGATTCGAGCCGGAAGCTCGAGGATCGTCAGGGCGTCCACTTCGTCATCGAGCCCGTCGAGTGCCGACATGATCATGTCGTCATCTCGAATCGTGTCGATCAGGGCGCGCATCAGGTCGGCCTTGCGTCCGACGGTGTCGTACATGGTCTGGACCGACACCTGTGCCTGCGACGCGATCGCCTTGATGCTCGATCCGAGGTAGCCGGACGCGGCGAACTGGCGTCGAGCTGCGTCGACGATCTGTTTTCTGGTGGAGGATTCCATCGCAGGCCCCCTTCGTGGCTGCGGTCGGCATCGTCGCCGACCGTTGGATGGTCTCGATGGCTCCGGTCGGCCGCGTGTGGGCTGGGTCAAGCGCAGGGGGTCGCCGCGCGGTGTAGAACCAGGTCACAGAGCAGGGAGAGTTCGAGCGCATGACCATCACGAAGGAGTCACAGCGGGCGCCCACCTCACAGCGAGTGCGCGCCGATCACGTGGGGAGCCTGCTCCGGCCGGCGTCCGTGGCGTCCGCGCGTCGGCAGCACCTCGCCGACCACGAGCTGGCCTCGGAATCCTTGCGCGAGATCGAGAACGCCGCCATCGCCGAGGTTGTCGCTCTACAGCAGGAAGTCGGCTTGCCGCTGGTGACCGACGGCGAGTTTCGCCGATCGTTCTGGCACTTCGATTTTCTCGACGGCCTGGTTGGACTCGAGATCCAGCACCTTCCCGAACGTGCTGGAGTGAAGTTCTCCTCCCACACGCTCCGGCCGTTCTTCCCCGTGATCACCGACCGAATCTCGTTCCCGGACGATCACCCGATGCTCGACCATTTCCGTTTCGTGGCCTCGGTGTCGGACGCCACACCCAAGATCTCGATTCCAGGCCCCTCGGCCACCCACTTTCGGACGCGGCCATCGGACATCGCGCCGGCGCAGTATGCGGACCTCGAGGTCCTCTTCGCCGATGTCGCGGCGGCCTACCGGAACGCGGTTCACGCGTTCTACGACGCAGGCTGTCGGTGGCTTCAGCTCGACGACATCTTCTTCGCCTACCTCTGCGACGAAACGCAGCGTGACCAGAAGCGCAGCGAAGGACACGATCCGGATTGGCTGATCACCCGGTACGCGCAGATGTTGGAGGAGTCGATCTCCGAGCGGCCCGACGACATGACCATCGCGATGCACATGTGCCGCGGCAACTTCCGGTCCACGTGGGTCGCCGAGGGTGGCTACGACCCGGCCGTTGACGCGATCTTCAATCAGACGAGCGTCGACGTCTACCTGATGGAGTACGACACTGATCGAGCCGGCGGGCTCGAACCCCTGCGCCTTCTCCCCAAGGGCGACAAGCGGGTCCTCCCTGGCTTCATCACGACGAAGGTGGGCGAGCTGGAGACGATCGACGAGCTCGCGGCGAAGTTCGAGGCCGCTTCGGCGTATGTGGACATGGACCAGCTCGGGATTGCGCCGCAGTGCGGCTTCGCATCGACCGAGGAGGGCAACGAGGTGTCGATCGACGACCAGCGGGCCAAGTTGGACCTCGTCGTCGAGGCGGCAACTCGGTTCTGGGGCGGCGTCGATGGGTGAGAACGATCTGGGAGGGCAGGCCGGTGGGCCCGCCCGCCCCGTAGAACTCGACGATCTCGTCATTCGCAGGCTCGCTCATCGGTACTGCGACGCCGTGTGCCAGGGCGATTCCGCCTCCTGGATCGAGACGTGGGACCCAGAGGGCGTCTGGGAGATCGGTCGCGGGCCGGTGGAGGGAGCAGCTGCGATCCGCGAGGCGTTCGACACCTCGATGGATTTGTTCGAGTCCGTCAACCAGCTGATCTTCAACGGCAGCGCGGATCTCGACCACGACTCCGGAACCGGTAGCGGTCGCTGGTACATGACCGAGTTCGCCCGCACACGTACGGGGCGCAACCTCTTCTACCTGGGCCACTATGACGACACGTATCGCAGGTCGCAGGCAGGTGACTGGCGCTTCGCCTCACGTACGCTCAACTGGCTCTATCAGGGCCCGCCCGATCTGTCTGGGGTGTTCGGGCCGCCACCGGGGTACACGACCTGATGGGCGCGGCCGTGCGGGCCGTCGACGTGTTCGTGGCCGGCGCCGGAAACGCGGCGATGTGCGCAGCGATCGAAGCCGCTCGCGGCGGCAAGAGCGTGCTCGTCGTCGACGTGGCCACCAGGGACATGCGCGGCGGAAACACCCGCCACACGCGCAACATGCGCATCGCGCACGATACGGGCAACCACATCCTCACCGGGCCCTACCCGGTCGAGGAGTTCTTGGGTGATCTGCAGGCCGTCACCGGACCGGACAGCGACCCGGTCCTCACCCGGCTGCTCCTCGATCAGTCGCTCGAGATGTGGGAGTGGATGCAGGAGCAGGGCGTCCGGTTCCAGCCGCCACTGGAAGGCACGCTGAGCCTGGGGCGCACCAACGCCTTCTTCCTCGGAGGCGGTCGAGCCATGCTCAACGCATTGCATCGCACCGCGGCCGAACTCGGCGTCGAGGTCTGGTACGAGGCCGAAGTCGTCGATCTGGACATCGACGTCGCCACGGGGTTGTGTCGGGCGGTGACAGTGCAGCAGGCGGGTGAGGACTCGATCGTGGAGTGCGGCGTGTTCGTCGCGGCGTCCGGCGGTTTCGAGGCCAACCTCGAATGGCTCGAGGAGTCGTGGGGCCCGCCCGCGCGCAACTTTCTCGTCCGGGGGACACCCCACAACCGCGGAGGCGTCCTGCGTCTGTTGCGCGACCGGGGAGCACAGCTGATCGGGGACCCCAAGCAGTGCCATGCCGTGGCCATCGACGGTCGGGCACCCAAGTTCGACGGGGGAATCGTGACCCGCCTGGATTGTGTGCCGTTCGGCATCGTGGTCAACCAGGACGGCGATCGGTTCTACGACGAGGGCGAGGAGTTCTGGCCCAAGCGGTACGCGATCTGGGGACGCATGGTGGCGATGCAGCCCGAACAGGTGGGCCACGTGGTGATCGACTCGTCGTCGATCGACCTCTTCATGCCGTCGGTGTTCCCGCCCGAGCGGGCGGGCACCCTGGAGGAGCTCGCGGCGATCATCGGGGTCGACGGAGGCGCGCTGCGGGCGACGGTCGAGGAGTTCAACGCTGCATGCGTGCCGGGCACCTTCGATTCGACGATCCACGACGACTGCCACACCGAAGGCCTGGAGCCGCCCAAGAGCCATTGGGCTCGGCCGATCGTCGAGCCGCCGTTCTACGCCTACACGCTGCGTTGCGGGATCACGTTCACCTACCTCGCGGTCAAGGTCGACGCCTGCTCGCGGGTGGTGATGGATGGCGGCGCCACCTCGCCCAACATGTTCGCAGCGGGCGAGATCATGGCCGGCAACGTGCTCGACCAGGGGTACCTGGCCGGTCTGGGCATGACCATCGGTGCCGTGTTCGGGCGTCTGGCTGGACGGGGAGCCGCCCGTGTCTGACACCACGGACTCAGGGAGCACTGGCGTTCCCGTCGTGCCTCTGCCCTTCGCCGGCCACGCAACCGAGAGCCTCGCGGAGGCGGACCGTCAGATGACGATCTGCAATGCCTGCCGGTACTGCGAAGGGCTGTGCGCCGTGTTTCCCGCCATGGAGCGGCGGCGCGTGTTCGCCGACGGTGATCTCGACTACCTGGCAAATCTCTGCCACAACTGCGGCGCCTGTCTCTACGACTGCCAGTACGCGCCTCCCCACGAGTTCGCAGTGTCGGTTCCGTCGCAGTTCGCTGAGCTCCGCCGCGAGTCGTGGACTCGCTACGCCTGGCCGGGATTCATGGCCGCCGCCTACCGCCGAAACGCCGGTGCCTTGGTTGCGGCGGTGATCGTGTCGGTGGCGGTGTTCGTGATCGCGGTCCCGGCGACGATGGGGGACGGGTTCGGGCAGGCGCACACCGGGGAGGGTGCGTTCTACGAAGTGGTTCCCCACGACGTGGTCGTCGGGGTGTTCCTCGCCGGGTTCGGCTTTGGTGTCCTGTCGCTCGGCGTGTCGTTGCGTCGATTCTGGCGAGCGGTCGGGGGCGGTCGGTTGCGGTGGCGCGACCTCGCCGGAGCCGGACGTTCGGCCAGCACGCTCGAATATCTCGACGGCGGCGGCGTCGGCTGTATGAACGAGGACGAGCACCCCACCGACCCGCGACGGCCCTTCCATCACCTCACCTACTACGGGTTTGCACTCTGTCTCGCAGCGACCACGCTCGCAGCGATCCTCGAGAGCGGATTCGGTCAGGAGGCGCCGTATCGGTGGTTCCACCCCGTCGTGGTCCTCGGGACCCTCGGCGGATTCGGCTTGGTGGTCGGTCCCCTCGGTCTGTTGGCGGCCAAGCGCCGGCGGGACCCGGAGCTCGGCGACGCCGAGTCGCGTTCGATGGAGCTCGCATTTCTGGGGATGATGCTGGCCCTCAGCTTGACCGGATTCGCCGTGTTGGTGCTGCGCGAGACTGCGGCGATGCCGACGCTGCTCGCCGTGCACCTCGGCGTGGTCTTCGCGTTCTTCGTCACGATTCCGTACGGGAAGTTCGTGCACGGGTTCTACCGGTACCTGGCCCTCGTGAAGGATCGACAGGAGAAGCACTGATCTCATGGCCACTGGCGCCATGTCGACAGCCATGGGTTCGTGCTCGAAGGGTCGAGCTACGTGCTCGACGCGGCGGGGGTCCGGCTGGAGGTGGGCCCGAGTCGTTCTGAACGGTTTCTCGCGCGGAATGACTCGGGTGTGGGGTGGAGTCGTTCTGAACGGGGCAGGACCCTCAGCCGCGGCCGATCATTCCTTCGCCCACGATGATCGCTGCGGCGTCGCGCTGGTACCGCTGGGCGAGGTGGGCCCGCAGGGTGTCGAGCGCCGTCTGTCCGCGCTCCTCGCCGGCGCGGATCAGTTCGTCCAGATCGGGCAGGGTGGCCTCGAGGGCGTGGCCGAGCTCGAGATGCGTGGCCATGATCGCTTCCCGGTCCGGTGGCGCAGGCACCTCGGCCACCGCGCCGTACTGAGCGCAGCGCTCCCGGACCCGGTCGGCGGCGTCGCCTTCGGCTTCGCCCAGATCGTCGGCCATCTGGCGGAACGCCGCCACCATCTCGTTGTGATCGAGGGCGATGTTCTGGTCGGCGACCTCCAGCATCTGACGGACGCCCTGCAGAACCGACTGGGCCATGGCCGCGGTCGCCTGGGCTTTGGGGCTGTCGCCCAGGTTGGGGAGAAGCTCGTCCCCGATCGCGTGGATCACGCCTTCGATGAGATTGTCGATGCTCGGTGAGCTGTTCATGTCACACCATTCCCGGGTAGCCCATGAGCTGCCCCATGCCGGCGAGCCCGTGTGCGCTGGGCTGGAGCAAGTACAGGTGCAGCAGCTCGCGGTGTTCGCCGGCCTGCCGCCGCTTGATCGCGCTCTGCACCGGCACTGCGATGTTCGCCGTGCCGAACAGGATGAAATAGCCGATCTCCTCGACCGTGATGTCCAAGCCCGTGAGCTCGTTGTAGTAGCCGAGGAAGCCGCCCTTGTCGGCAGGGTGGGCCATGACAGACGTGTTGGACAAGGTGTCCATCATCATCATCCACCCGAGGTCCTCCCGAGGGTCGCCGACCCGGCTGTTCTCCCAGTCGATGAGTGCGGTGACCTTCCCGTCGGCGTACAGGAAGTTCGCCGGGTTGAAGTCGCCGTGCACCGGGACGAGCGGAAGCGGGCGGGGCTTGGTTCGCCGCAGGGTCAAGAAGCTGTCGAGAAGCACCATGACCGCGGGGTCGTAGGAGACCTCGTCGTATGCGCTGATGTAGTACTCCAGCGTCGAGTCCATGTAGGCGTCCCACGACGACACATCCACCCCCACGTTGCGGGGATCGCTGAGCGACTCGTTGGGGTCGATCGTCGCGATGTCGGCCTGGTGCAGCGCGACCAGCGCCTCGCAGAGGTGACCGCACACGTCGTCGACCTGATCCTCGTCGCGTCCCCCGTTGAAGAGGTCCGACGTCAGCCCGTTCCCCGGCGCCCGCTCGATGATCATCGCCGCTTCGCCGAAGACCGACGGGTCCATCTCGGCGCCGTACGACCGCGCGACCGGAACCGACGTGTTCGCCCGAATCGCCTCGATCAGCTCGTGCTCGACCAGCCGACTGGTCTGGAGGATCGCCACCGCATCCGGCGGGTCCTTCCGGAGGATCATCGGGAGCGTTTCAGTCCCCGAAGCCGACCGCACTGTCGCGTCGAACCGAAACGTCTCGCGGCTGAAGCCGCCAGGGATCGGTGCGAAGTCGGCGATATCGACGCCTTCCGCGTCGGGGTGGAGCCGCGCCACCATGTCCGCGAGCTGGTCATCCATTGGCGCCCCCTGTGCCGAAGGTGTGGCGGCGGAACTTAGCAGCCGCCCCGCGGGCCCCGAGCCGCCGCCCCCGGCTTCCAGGACCTCGAGCGCGCCGGAGGCCCGACAGCTACCGTCACCCCACAGACGAGGCGCCAGGGGGCCCACGGTGACACGCAGCAAGCTCGAGGTCGTACAGGAACTGTTCCGGGCATGGGGTCGCCACGACGTGGACACGGTCGTGAGTCTCATGGCCCCAGGGGTGGTGTGGCACTACCACGTCGGTTCGCCGCCCGTGGAGGGCGTCGACGCCATGCGCAAGGTGCTCGATCGGCTGAAGGGCCACCAGATCGACTCGACCTGGCGGCTCACCCGTCACGCCGAGACGGGCAAGGCCCTCATGGTCGAGGGAGTCGACGACTTCGAGTCCGCCGAGGGCCACCGCGTGCAGGTGCCATACATGGGCGTCTATGAGTTCGAGGGCGAGGCGATCACGGCGTGGCGCGACTACCTCGACATGGGGTTGCTGGCCGCCGCTCAGAGGGGCGACGACCTCGGTGCGCATCTCCGACCCCTTATCGACGCGGGCGTTCCGATCCACGAGCAGTAGCCGACTCGAGCCGGCGCGCCTGGTTACCCCCTGGTCACTTCAGGTAAAACGGGCCGCGTGACCAGCACCGATTCACCGTCCTCGGACGCGGCCGCGCCTGATCTCGACACTGTGCACGCGCGCTACGAGGCAGAGCGCCGGAAGCGGCTCCGGCCCGAGGGCAACGATCAGTACATCGAGCTGAAGGACCAGCTGGCCCACTACCTCGAAGACCCGTACTCCGACATCGCCGCCCGCGAACCTCTCACCGACGAGGTCACGGTCGCCTTCATCGGGGGCGGATTCGCCGGTCTGCTCACCGGTGCCCGCCTCGAGGAGGCCGGCATCGACGACGTCCGCATCATCGAGAAGGGCGGCGACTTCGGAGGCACCTGGTACTGGAATCGGTACCCGGGTGCGCAATGCGACACCGCGGCGATGATCTACCTGCCCCTTCTCGAAGAGACCGGGCACATGCCAACCGAGAAGTACACCCACGCCCCCGAGATTCTCGAGCACAGCCGTCGTATCGGCCGCCACTTCGGCCTCTACGACAACGCCGTGTTCGGCACCGAAGTGACCGGGCTCGAATGGGAGGACACCTCCTCGCGGTGGGTCATCCGCACGAACCGTGGCGACGAGATGCGTGCCCGATTCGTGGCGATGGGCCCGGGTCCGCTCCACAAGCCCAAATTGCCCGGAATCCCCGGGATCGAGGACTTCGGCGGTCACAGCTTCCACACCAGCCGCTGGGACTACGACTACACGGGCGGCGATCCGGCGGGCGCTCCGCTGGAGAAGCTGGCAGACAAGCGGGTCGCGCTGATCGGAACGGGTGCCACGTCGGTGCAGTGCGTTCCGCACCTGGCGACCGCGTGCCAGGAGCTGTTCGTGTTCCAGCGGACGCCGTCGTCGATCGACGAGCGCGGGAACCACTACATCGATCCCGAGTGGTTCGCCACCCTCGAGCCAGGGTGGCAGGCCGAGTGGCTGATGAACTTCACGATCCTGCAGACCGGCGGATTCGCCGACGAGGACCTGGTGAAGGACGGCTGGACGGACATCGCGCAGCGCATCCGCGACAAGGTGTTCGCCACGCCGAACCAGGACTTCAGCCCCGAGTCGCTCCTTCGGGCCTACCACGAGAGCGACGACGAGAAGATGGCCGAGATCCGCAACCGCGTCGACCAACTCATCAGCGACGAAGTGACCGCCGAGGCCCTCAAGCCCTGGTACCGCCAGCTGTGCAAGCGGCCCTGCTTCCACGACAGGTACCTCCAGGCCTACAACGAGCCGGGGGTCCGGCTCATCGACACCGACGGCCGGGGTGTCGAGCGCATCACCGAGTCGGGCATCGTGGTGGGCGGACAGCACTACGAGGTCGACTGCATCATCTACGCCTCGGGCTTCGAGGTCGGAACCGACTACGCCAGGCGAGCGGGCTTCGAGACGGTCGGCCGAGACGGGTTGACCCTGTCCGACTACTGGGAGGACGGCATGTTGAGCCTGCACGGCATCCACGTCCACGGTTTTCCCAACGCGTTCGTCGTCGGCCCGAGCCAGGGCGCCAACCTGATCTCGAACATCCCGCACAACCTCACCGAGGCCGGCACGACGATCGCGGCGATCATCCGGCACACACTGGACTCCGGCGCCGAGCAGGTCGAGGTCACCGCAGAGGCAGAGGCCGACTGGGTCGAAATGCTCGAAACGTCTGGCCGCACCTTCGGCAACGACCCCAGCTGCACCCCCGGCTATTACAACAACGAAGGTCAGGACTCGGGACGCAAGGGCAAGCTCAACTTCATCGGCTACCCCGAGGGCCCGGTCGCGTACTTCCAGTACATCGACCAGTGGCGCACGTCCGGCGACTTCGAGGGCCTCGAATTCCGCTGAGCCCGGTCGGGCACCTCAGACGAAGTGGGACAGGACCTCGTCGTCGAACCGTTGGTACTCCTCGGCGGGCTTGGCGGGGCTCCCGAACATGATCTCGTGGACGCCGACGTCCATGAATTCGCCGACCCGATCGACCACCTGCGATGCGGTGCCGGCCACGGTTCCTTCACCGACGCGCTCGATGAACTTCGCGCACTTGGATGCATCGTCCGAGAGGAAGACCGGCATCAGGATCGTGTGGCGGATCTCGGTCGGATCTCTACCCACGTCCGCGCAGTGGCGCTCGAGCACGCCGGCCTTGTGGCGATATAGATCGACCGTCATGCCCGCTCCCGCCCAACCGTCGACGTTCATGGCGTCGCCATACATCGCCAAGGTGCGGAGTGTGCGCCGTTCGCCCGTGCCGCCCACCATGATCGGGACGTGCGGGTCCTGCACGCATCCCGGAGCGAGCGGGGCCGCGTCGAGCGTGTAGTAGCGGCCGGCGAAGTCCACTGGCTCGCCACCGGCTGCGAACAACGCCCTGATGAGAGCGCATGCCTCCTCGAACCGATCCGAGCGCTCCCGCATCGAGGGGAAGTCCCAGCCGTACGCCTGGTGCTCGCGCTCGAACCAGCCGGCGCCGATTCCGAGAACGAACCGGCCTCCCGAGATCGTGTCGATCGTGGCCGACATCTTCGCGACGAGTGCCGGGTTGCGGTAGGTGTTGCCGAGCACGAGGTGCCCGAGCCGCAGCCGATCCGTCATCCCTGCTGCGGCGGCGATGAGGCTGAACGCCTCGAACGCGGTGTGCGGCTCGTCGCGGCGCGGCCCTGGCGGAACGAAATGGTCCGCGAACCACAGACTGTCCCAGCGGCCGGCCTCCATCGTCTCGATGACGGAGCTGATCTCCGTCCAGGTTGTCCTGTACGCGTTGACTTGAGCGCCGAAGTTCATGACGTGACACTACGGCCGCCTGCGAAGCCGGTGCGTGTGTCGTGGGAGACTGCTCTCGGTCGGCGGTCGAGGCCGTTGCGGCCGCAGGGGACGAGGGAGTCGAGATGAACGAACAACGAGGGCCAGACCACGACGTCGTCGCGGTGGGTGCTGGGTTTGCGGGCATGTACCTGATCCATCGCCTGAGGCAGCTCGGCCGCAACGTGGTGGTGTTCGAGGCCGGCGACGACGTCGGCGGTACCTGGTACTGGAACCGCTACCCGGGCGCTCGGTGCGACATCCAGAGCGTCGACTACTCCTACAGCTGGGATCCCGAGCTCGAGGAGGAGTGGACCTGGTCGGAGCGCTACGCGACCCAGCCCGAGATCCTGCGCTACGCCCAACACGTTGCGGACAAGCACGATCTGCGGCGCGACATTCGCTTCGGGACCTCCGTCGAACAGGCGACGTGGGACGAAGATGCGTCCCTGTGGCGAATCCGCACCGACGGTGGCGATGAGGTGACCTGCCGGTACTACGTGATGGCCACGGGGTGCCTCTCGATGCCCAAGACGCTCGACATCGCGGGCGCCGAGTCATTCGACGGCCCCACCTACTTCACAAGCCGCTGGCCGCACGAGGGTGTCGACTTCACCGGCATGAAGATCGGCGTGATCGGTACGGGCTCGTCGGGCATCCAGTCGATTCCGATCATGGCGCAACAGGCCGAGGAGATGGTCGTGTTCCAGCGCACGCCCAACTTCTCGATGCCGGCGCACAACGGGCCGGTTCGACCGGAGAAGATCGAGACGATCGCAGGCCGTCGCGCCGAGTACCGCGAGGAGGCGCGGTGGTCGCGGGGCGGCGTTCCGCTCCCGCCGCCCGAGCTCAGCGTGTTCCAGGCGACACCCGAGGAGCGCGAAGAGACCTTCGAGGCCGGCTGGGCCCAGGGCGAGCTCTTCTCGCTCTTCAACGCATACAACGACCTCCTGATCAACCCGGCGGCCAACGAGGTCGTCTCGGAGTTCATCCGCAACAAGATCCGGTCGATCGTCGAGGACCCTGTGACCGCGGAGGCGCTCTGTCCCACGAATCATCCCGCGGCGACCAAGCGGCCGTGCCTCGACTCGGGCTACTTCGAGACCTTCAACCTTCCACACGTGTCGCTCGTGGACCTCCGCGCCGACCCGATCTCGTCGATCACATCCGCGGGCATCGACACGGCGTCGCGTTCGTTCGAGTTCGACGCGATCGTGTTCGCCACCGGCTTCGATGCGATGACGGGTGCCCTCGTGGCGGTTGACATCGCAGGACGTGACGGGGTCACCCTGAAGGAGAAGTGGGAAGACGGACCCAAGACCTACCTGGGCCTGACCGTGGAGGGCTTCCCCAACTTCTTCGCGATCACGGGACCGGGGAGCCCCTCGGTGCTGTCCAACATGATGGTGTCGATCGAGCAGCACGTGGAACTGATCTGCGACAGCATCGTCGACCTCGAAGCCGACGGTTTCGAGGTGATGGAGCCGACGCGAACCGCCGAAGACGGCTGGATCACCCACGTCAACGACTGCGCAGACATCACCCTCTACCCGCGGGCGAACTCGTGGTACATGGGCGCCAACGTGCCGGGCAAGCCGCGCGTGTTCCTTCCCTACGTCGGGGGAGTCGGGCCGTATCGGGCCGCCTGCGACGAGGTGCGGCAGCGCGGGTATCTGGGTTTCGAACGCCGTGGCCCCAACGGCTCAGCGTGCAACGACGGGGTCATTCGACGAGTGCAGCCCGACGTCGCGATGGTCCTCGAGATGATGGCCGAGATGGGTCTACCGCCCATGGAGTCGCTGAACCCTGACGAGGCCAGGGCCTTCGTCGCGGCCTCCGCCGAGGCGAGGCCGCCGGGCCCAGAGGTTGGTGAGATCGTCGACGGTACCTACCCCGGTGCCGACGGTTCGTCGCTCGAGTACCGGCTCTACCGGCCGGACTCGCCTGGGCCGCACCCCGTGGTCCTCTATTTCCACGGCGGCGGCTGGGTACTGGGGAGCGCTGAGTCCGACGACCCTCTGTGTCGGGATCTGTGTGTGCAGAGCGACGCTCTCATCGTGTCGTGTAACTACCGCCACGCCCCAGAGGCCCGTTTCCCCGCGGCTGTCGACGACGGGTTCGCCGCTCTCCAGTGGGTGACCGAGAACGCCGAAGCACTCGGCGGCCGACCCGGTCCTGTGGTGCTCGCCGGCTGGAGCGCGGGAGGCAACGTCGCGGCCGTGACCTGCCAGACCGCTCGCGACGCGGGTGGTCCAGCGATCGCGGGTCAGGTGCTGATCACGCCGGTGACCGACTGCGACTTCACCCGGCCTTCCTACAGCGAGAACGCACAGGGCTACGTGCTCACCCGGGGCCTCATGGACTGGTTCTGGGATCACTACGCGGACGCGGCCGATCGCACCGATCCCAGAGCGTCGCCGATCAGGGGCGATCTCGCTGACCTGCCTCCCGCATTGGTCGTGACCTGCGAATTCGACCCGCTTCGTGATGAGGGGTCGGCCTACGTCGACGCTCTTCGGGCCGCGGGCGTGGATGCTCGTGAGGCAGCTTTCCGAGGCCACGTGCACACCTCTGCAGGCGGAGTGGGCATGTTCATCTCGAGCGCTCCCATCCGCCAGGAGATCGCCTCGGCGCTGCGTTCGTTCGTCTCGGCTCAGGAGGTCGTCGCCGACTGACGGCCACCCGCGGTGTTCTCCGACAGTGACAGGGCTCGGCGCAGTACCAACATGCCGGCCGTGCTCACCACGAACGCGAGCACGATGGTCGAGGTGTAACCATCTGTTCGGTCGATGAGCGCGCCGGCTGCGGGAGCGCTGATCAGCCCGCCGACGCCGCCGGCCGTGTACATCGCACCGATCTTGCCTCCCAGGCCGTCGAGCCCGAACAGGTGCGCCGCCGCGGCGGGGCTCAGCGCCACGTAGCCGCCGTACGCAGTTCCGAGGACGAACATGAAGGCGCCCAGAGCCCATACGTTTGACCCTGCGGCGAGCCAGATCAGGAAGCTGCCCGCCACCGTGACGAAGCACAGCTGGTACAGCCGCATGAGCCCCAGAGGGCCGGCGATCGCGCCGAGGAGCAGCCGCCCCAGAAGCGAACCCACTCCCAGGGCGCTGACAAGGGTGGCCGCCGTTCCCGGCGAGATGCCCTTCAACTCGGCGTAGGGCTTGAGATAGACGAACGGCACGAACAGCCCGATCGTCATCAAGAAGCCCGAGAAGTACATCGCCCGGAACACGGGGTCGCCGAAGAGGCCGCGCAGCTTCGGCGGTTCGGCAGATACCAAGCCGGGCGCCCCTCGGACGAGGATGATGGCGAGCGAGAAACCGACGGCAGCCGCCACGCCCAAGATGCGGTACGTCACGCGCCAGTCGGTCGCGTCGATGAGCGCCTGAGACACAGGCGGCCCGAGAATCGTTCCGACCCCGATGCCGGCCGACGCGATGCCGAGCGCCGTGGCCCTGTGCCGATCGAACCAGCCCGTGACCTGAGCGATCACCGGGACGTAACAGCAGGCGACCCCGAAGCCCACCCCCAAGCCATAGGTGAGGTATCCGTACTCGATCCGAGACACAGCAGAGGTGAGGAACAAGCCGCTGACGAGGACGACCGCTCCGACGGCCATCACGGGACGTGGCCCGATCCGGTCCGCGATGCGCCCGGCGGGAAGTCCGAGAACGAAGAGGAAGAAGATCGTGAGGCTGAAGAGGGTCGAGGTCGACGCGCTGTTGGAGCCGAACGTCGCGGCCATCTCGGTGAAGAAGGTCGTGAAGCTGTATGTGATGAAGAACGCCGTCGACGTGGCGAGGAACGTCGCGGCCACCACGAGCCACGCCCGGGGTGAGTCGACACCCTCTGCTGTGGCTGGGGTTGCCGCGGGAGCCGTCTGGGCGATGACGTGCACCTCGGCGCGGGGCACGAGGGCCACCGGTCGGCTCCCGAACCCGAGGAAACTCTCCTCGGAAGTCACGCGGCGGAGGTTACGGGAGCCGGACGATCGGTGAAGAGCGGAGGAATTCACGTCTCGTGGCAGCACCTCGCCGCCGATCGGGATACCTTCTAGCCAGCCATGGGTCTAACCAGGGGGTACCTGTGAAATACATGTCACCGTCGTCGGTCGAGGAGGCGACGTCCGCCCTCGCCGCGAACCCCGATGCACGGGTGTTCGCCGGCGCGACCGATGTGGTTCCGCAGATGCGGTCCGGCCGCATCGATCCGGCGGAGCTGATCGACCTCAAAGGGATCGAGGAGCTGTCGTCGGTGTCCGACGATGGGTCCAAGTGGACGATCGGCGCTGCCGTTGCCACCTCCCGACTCACCGAGGACGAGGCCTTCTCCGGCGAGTTCCCCGGCCTGTCCGAGGCGGCCGGCCTGATCGGGTCGGACCAGATCCAGAATCGGTCGAGCCTCGGAGGCAACCTCTGCAACGCCTCGCCCGCCGCGGACAGCGTTCCTGCGATGATCGTCAACGGCGCTCGGGCCGTGATCGCCGGCCCGGGCGGCCGGCGCACTGTCGACGTCGCCGACGTTCCCACCGGACCAGGACAGACCTGCCTGCAGGAGGGCGAGATCGTGGTGGCCATCGAGGTCGACCACAAGCCCGCCAACACCGGAGAGGCCTACTACCGGCTGATTCCCCGCACCGAGATGGACATCGCAGTGGTGGGCGCAGGCGCCCGGGTGACCGTGGGCGACGATGGGACCGTGACCGAGGCGTCGATCGCCCTCGGCGCTGTCGCCCCGACCGTGGTCAGGGTTCCAGACGCCGAAGCCGCCCTCGTCGGCAACCGGATCGACGACGACACGCTGGCCGCTGTCGCTGCTGCGGCCTCCGCGGCGTGCAGCCCCATCGACGACATGCGCGGCACCGTCGCCTATCGCACACAAGTGGCCGGGGTTCTGGCCAAGCGAGCGGTGCAGACCGCCGCCGAACGAGCATCGAGCTGAGAGGAACAGGACTGATGACCAGAACACACGTCAACTGCACCATCAACGGTGACGAGGTCGACTTCCTCTCCGAGGACGGCACCACGTTGCTCAACGCACTGCGCGACGACGTCGGGCTGATGGGCGCCAAGGAAGGGTGTGGCACCGGCGACTGTGGTGCCTGCTCGATCATCATGGACGAGCGGCTCACCTGCTCGTGCCTGATCTTCGCCCCAGAGGCCGAAGGCAGCACGATCGTGACGGTGGAGGGCTTGGCAGACAACTCCGAGCTCCACCCGCTGCAGCAGGCGTTCCTCGAGAACGCCGCCCTTCAGTGCGGTATCTGCACCCCCGGGTTCCTCGTGGCCGCCAAGGCGCTCCTCGACCGCAACCCCGATCCGACCGAAACCGAAATCCGCTACGCCCTCGCCGGCAACCTCTGCCGGTGCACGGGCTACGACAAGATCATCCGTGCCGTGCAAGACGCGGCCGAAGAGCTGAGGGTGAACGCATGACCGTGACCACTGGCAACAGCGAGGGCACAGAACAGCCTGGTTACAAGTGGGTCGGCACTCGCCAGATCCGTCCCGACGGTGTCGAGAAGGTCACCGGTAAGGCCCGTTTCGGCGCAGACATGGTTCTGCCCGGGATGCTCTACGGCAAGGTCATTCGCTCGCCGCACGCTCACGCGCGCATCGTGTCGATCGACACGAGCGAGGCCGACTCGATGGAGGGCGTGAAGTCCGTCATCACCGGCGCCGATTTCCCCGACCTCAAAGAGGCCGGGGCTCGTCGACCCGACATCGACATCGCCGAGAACGCGATCGCCCGCGAGAAGGTGCTCTACGAGGGCCACGTCGTTGCGGCGGTGGCTGCGACCACCCGCGAGCTCGCCAACGCGGCCGCCAAGGCCGTCAAGGTCGAGTACGAGGTGCTTCCGCACGTGTTGACCGCGCCAGAGGCGATGGCCGACGACGCACC
>Ga0114932_10000719_pt1 | contig 38812 bp, 32 predicted proteins | sample 2SBtaG_2_FD_87286 | JGI IMG/M metagenome (GOLD analysis project Ga0114932, IMG submission 87286) | Deep subsurface microbial communities from Kolumbo volcano to uncover new lineages of life (NeLLi) - 2SBTROV12_ACTIVE470 metaG | ecosystem: Environmental > Aquatic > Marine > Volcanic ...
TCGTCGGTGCCTCCATGCCCAAAGCATTGGAGCAAATCGCTGCAGCTGAAAAAATTGCTGATATTCTGGAATTGCGACTCGATCTGATCGACTCCTCTGATCTCAAGGAACTGCTGAATTCGGTTACTAGACCCGTTATTGTCACCAACCGCAGTAAACTGGATGGTGGACAATTTAAAGGCAACGATGAAGAACGCGTGCAAGCCTTACGCGATGCCCTGGCAGCGGGTGCTGACTATGTCGACATCGAGGTTTCGACTCCGCGAGAAATTTTGCAGCCTTTTTTAGAAGGACACGAAACCTCACGCATCATTCTTTCTTATCATGACTTTTCACATACCCCCGAAGATTTGAATCCGCTTTACGATGCAATGAATGCTTTACCGGGAGGGATTATAAAAATTGTCACTTATGCCCGTGACCTCGGCGATAACCTGAAAATGTTCCAGCTTCTCGAACGCGCAAAAAAGGAAAATATAAAGTTGGTAGGGCTTTGTATGGGAGATCTGGGGGAAATCAGTCGGGTGCTTTCTCCACTGTATGGAGGATTCCTCACCTTTGGCAGTCTGGAAACAGGGCAGGAAAGCGCACCCGGTCAAATTCCCGCACAGGCTCTGAAAAATATTTACCGCGTGAACGATGCGCGCCAAAACTTTAAAATCTATGGAGTCATTGGTAATCCCGTTTCGAAAAGTATGGGCTACCTGATTCATAACCGTGCATTTCGTGAAACAGGTTCGTCAGATATATATGTTTCGTTTCTGGTGGAAAATGTAGAAAAGTTTTTCATCGCCTTCAAAGATTTCTTTTCAGGACTGAGTGTAACCATGCCCGCAAAAGAAAGCATCATGCCATTGTTGGATAAGGTTGATGCAGCGGCCCAAAAAATTGGAGCGGTCAATACGGTAGTAAAAGAAGATGCGGGATGGATGGGCTACAACACTGATTGTTCTGGTGCCATTGCGGCCCTTGAAGCAAATACTTCTTTAAAAGATAAAAATGTCTTGATACTGGGTTCAGGCGGCACCGCAAAAGCCATCGGTTTTGGAGTCAAAGAAAAAGGCGGAAGGTTGACGGTCACTTATAACCGGAATAAAGAAAGAGGTGAAAGCCTCGCCAAAGAGTTGGGCTGCGAATTGATCCATTGCAGAGACGCAGGCACTCGAACCATAGACATTCTCATCAATTGTTCTCCCGTTGGAATGAGCCCCAATATAAATGAGACACCTTTTCTTTCGAGAGATATTAAAGAGGGGATGGTTGTTTTTGACTCAGTCTACAACCCACTGGAGACCCGATTATTGCGCGAAGCTAAAGCAGCAGGGTGCACCGTCATTCAAGGGAGCGAGTTGTTCATCAATCAGGCGGCGCGACAATTCGAGCTTTGGACAGGTCATCCAGCTCCTATCGAAGCCATGCGCGAAGTGCTGATGGAAAAGTTGAAAGGGATGAGTTAGAAAATACTTTTTCCAGGGTGATCGTACGAATCTAAAGGCAGCGGAAATTTTAAAAGCTTCCTACTTCGTTACTTTTGGCTGAAATCAAATTAAAATATCATCAATCTTTTTTAAAAACATGGCCACATCAATCGGCTTAGTAATGTAACCACTGAATCCCAAATCCATCGCCATGGTAACCTCTCTATCCATAGCATCTGCGGTCAAGGCAATAACAGGAATTCTCTTGGTCTCATTTATAATTTGCAGTTTTTTGAAAGCTGTCAATCCATCTATCTCCGGCATATTAATATCCATTAAAATTAAATCTGGGGATTCGGTTTTTGCGAGCTCAATTCCTTCTTGCGTTTTGAGTGCCGATATTAATTCCAGGTGGGGTTTTAGGCTTATGATCTGTTTCACCAGCTCAATATTTGCTGGCGTATCCTCAATATAAAGAATTTTTTTCGTACATGTTCCACTCAATGAATAGGTAACCGAATTCTGCAACTTTTTCATATCGAAAGAATTAGGTGCTCCCTTGGAAAGAGGAAATTCAATATAGAAAAAACTTCCTTTACTCAAATCACTTTCAAATCCGATAATTCCATTCATCATTTCAACGAGGTGCTTGGAAATGTTCAATCCGATTCCCGTACCCTCAATTCTTTCAGCTTGAGAATCAAAACGCTCAAAAGGCAAAAATATTTTTCTTTTCATATCATCAGAAATACCTCTCCCTGAATCTTTGATTCCCAGCCGCAACATATCCTCATTTTGCTCTTCAATCGAAACCACCACAGAACCATTTACATTATTATATTTGATTGCATTTGAAACCAAATTAAAAAGGACTTGCCTGAACCTAAGCAGATCGACATCTAAAAAAAAATTATTATCTGAGCTTTTCTGACACTCAATCGCTATGTTATTTTGACTTGCTAAGGGTTGGCACAATGATATTACATCGTGCACAATTGGGACGATATCAACAGTCTCGAGCGAGATCTCTAACTTGCCAGATTCAATTTGCGATAAATTCAGCACATCATTTATAAGTGCCAAAAGATGCTTTCCTGCGGAGGATATTTGGTTCAGATTTTGTTTTTGATGAGGAAGCAATGGGTACTGATTATCCAATTCCAGCAATTGACTAAAACCAAGAATAGCATTCATTGGAGTTCTCAACTCGTGGCTCATCCTTGATAAAAATTCAGATTTAGCCTTATTAGCTTTTTCGGCAAAATCCTTTGCCCGTTTTAGTTCCTCAGTTCTTTCTTTAACTCGGGCTTCCAATTCATCGTGAGATTCTTTTTGTTGCGTGATGTCCTGAATTAATCCGGACGACCTTAGAGGCATTCCATTTGTTGCCAGAAAGGTGATGAAATGATGAGAAACCGTCCAAACCTCACCTGCAGGAAAAACGAGACGATGAGTTAATTCGAACGACCCTCCATTTTTGAGGGAATGTTCATAAGCCGTTTGAAATTCCAGTTGGTCATCAGGGTGGATGCGGTCAATCAAATCATCAAGGGAGATTGAACTAAGAAGCTCGTCAGAAAAAAGGTCAGCAGCTTCCTCTGAAACCGTTAATTTTCCAGTCAGGATATTGGCTTCCCAACTAAGGACCGACGCCATTTTCCGGACCCTTTGGAACTGCTCCTGATGCTCGCGCATTTGTGCTAGCAGAAGGCGAAGTTCTCTTATTTCCCATTCTGAGCGGATTAACTGAAATTTGAGATCGTCAATTTCCGAGCTAAAATTGATGGTGTTGTTCTTTGACATCTATCTCCGGTTGTTAAATTTGAAGATAAAATTTGATGTTTTTTTGTTAAAGACGAATATTTTTTATTTCGAATGAACGAGTTGCCCATTCAATTCGATTTCGGCTAATTTCGTTCCTTTCACCCGTGCTTCGATTTTAGAAAAAGCGATGTCTCGCGATGTTGAATAATCGTCAACGAAAGGTGAAAAACCACAATCATCTGTTGTTCCAAGTTGATTTACCGGAATAAATTTTGCGGCCTGCAAAACCCGATCCCGCACTATTTCAGGTGTTTCGATGTTTGGATCGATAGGATTAATTACCCCAATGAACACCCGAATTCCTGGGCGCAGGAGGAATTTGATAATGCGTAAAGCCCTCTCTGGTTCTTCTTCACCAACCATCGCTACAAAGAATTTACCTGCATCAATTTTAAAGAGAGTGGGAAGTAGCTCTTTGTAATCTATATCCTGGCTGTGGGTGGTATCTCTATCGCTTCCCGGGCAGGTATGAATTCCAATTCTCTTTCGCTGTTCCTCAGATAACAACTCTAACCCGCTATTAATAAGATCTACCATATTTGAGAGAAGCTCTCTGCTTGGGTCGAGTTTCAGAGAATACCTTGCTTCCGTAAAATCAATTTGAACAGTATGGGCACCAAGCTCCAAACAATGTTCCAACTCTGAAACATGATCTGAAAGCAAGTCTCTAATAAACTCCCGTCGATTATAGTTAGGAATTCCAGAATTCGGGTAGGCAAAGCTTATCATTGAAGGAGAAATAACCGCTTGTTTCACAGGCACCTTGGCATACTTCAAAGCCCGCTTCAGAAACTGGTCCGCAGAAAGTTGATACCTGAAAGGCCCCTTAGAAAGATGAGGTATTATCCGTTTATGACCATCTGTGAAAATAAGGCTCGCTGATCCTGGCTTAAGATCTTTCGCTCCATGGAAACAATAAGAAGCGAAACCTTCAAACTTTAATTGTTCACCATCGCTAATACAAGGAGATCCGGTGTCTTCGAATCTCCGGATGGTATCGATGGTTGCTTCAAGTGCTATTTTATCTAAATCTTCTTTGCTTATTTTTCCCTTACTATAATTATCATAAGCTTCGATAAGATGGACCGGACGAGGGATGGAGCCAATCGGTTCTGTAGGGATTGAAATAGTCATAAAAAACTAAAATCCATTGCCAAGTGGAAAAAAATAAGTCACGTTTTAAAATATAAAACTGCCAATTTTCTGGGCATTTCCTTAAAAAAGGATAAGGAAAGGCTTTTTATGAGAAAACTTCATATAGATCCAGTGTTCCGGAACATTAATTTAATGTCAAATATAAACTTTTCCTTGTGTCCCAGCAGGTTCAAATCATAATTAGTCCTGCTAATTCAATAAATTAGCGCTGGCAAAATAACAGGTCTTTATAAAAGAGTAAGGGGAATATAAAGATAGGATTCGTGACTTCTTATCGCAGGATACGGTAAAAAGTCGGTCCCTAAATTTTTAAGGGCCAGCCTTTCTCATTCGAAACAGGGGCTCTATATCTCTTGGGACTATCCCCTTAGCAAGGAGTGGTAAACACTTTCCCATTCCACTAAAATTTTATCGCCTTGTGATTTATTTCTCTAAAGGAAAAGAATTACTATTCACTTTGGAAAAGTTGAAAGGGATGAGTTAGAAAATACTTTTTCAGAATGATCGTAAAATTCTAAAGGGTCGGGGTAATTTCAGTGGTTTCCACCGTCCATTATTGGCCAATGTCGGTAGCAGACCAACCATTACTATTGGTCAAATAGCTGCCTCGTTAGAGGGCTAACCGTTGGGGCCGTAACGGGGGACCTTGGGGTCGACCACTTGCGACCAGGCATCGATGCCGCCGATCAGGTTATAAAAATTGAATCCGCATTCGAGCAGTTCTTGCGCTGCTCTTTGTGAGCGTTCTCCATAGTGGCAGATCACCACGATCTCTTCTTCAAATGCAAACTCCTGCTGACGGTCGACGACTTCTCCCAAAGGGAAGTTTTCTGATCTATTTTTTTACCAGGTAATAACCAAAAAAAGTATTTTAAATATGTGTTAGTCCTTTGTATCTGGCATTCCACCTTTAGTGGATTTTATGATGCTATCCAAAAACGGTAGCTCGCCTTCCACAAATTTAGCGGCGATCTTGTAAGAGGCATAGGGCAACTGATCGCACCTCACCACCTGGACCCCAATCTCCATTTCATCATTACCCGGTAAAGTCAGGAAAAATCTTGAATCCTGTGAAAATTCAATTTTCGAAGTGAAGCAGATTCCTCCTGGACTCAGATCAATAAGGTCACCTGTGACAACCGTATTTTCATAGACCATCGAAAAGGTTAATTTCAATTGAATACGAGGACGCTTTCTTCTCTCATCATGATTCGTCATACCTGGTTTCTCCGTATTACCTGTATAATGGGCTCAATTCATTGCAATTGATCTAAAACTTTTAGTATTTCCTGATCGTCGAACTGATCAGCCAGTTCTTTTAAATTTTCTATCAATTGTTTTCCATATGGCTCAAATTTCTCCAACTCGGGGAAATGTTCATCTAACCCCATAAGGTCTCCCATTTGCACCATTCTTTTTAACTCATCAATAAGTTCCTGAGGGACTTTGATTTTTGAGTAATCCAGTTCTTGTTTTGGTTCTTTGGTTTCATCCGCCGCCAATATTTTTAAAGAGCCCATTACCTGGCTCAAACTTTTTGAGAAATCATTCAGCAGGGAATTATATAAGTCGCTTTGGTTTTTACCAATAGCTGCTTCAAGAGGCTCCGCAACCGCTGCCAGTTTCTTTGCTCCTACGTTGGCGGCAACTCCCTTGATCGTATGGGTCAGTCGCTCAGCCAGTTTAGCATCACCAATATCCAAGGCCTTTTGAATCTCTGCTATGGCGTTGGAGTTATCCTGATGAAATTTAATGAGCAACTTTCGGTAGAGCTTTTCATTGCCGCTTACAATTGCCAATCCGGCGGTGGTATCGATACCTTCCAGTTCAGGCAGAGGGCCTGCTTCTTGGGAGGTTGTGGGAGAGGTAACTACTTCATACCCACTGCGTTCACTGGGCTCAATCCAATTTGCTAGAGCCGCAAACAATTCCTTGGTATCGATGGGTTTGGACACATGATCATTCATCCCTGCATCGAGGCATTTCTCACGATCCCCCTTCATGGCATTGGCTGTCATTGCAACAATTGGAAGGGAGGAGAAACGTTTTTCCTGGCGAATGGTGCGGGTCGCTTCATAGCCATCCATCACCGGCATCTGACAATCCATGAGAACGCAGTCGTAATCCGCTTGCGAGACCATTTCGACTCCCTCGGCACCATTATTAGCAATGGAAACATTGAACCCCGCTTGTTCCAAAATTTCATTGGCAATCTCCTGGTTAATCTCATTATCTTCCACCAATAAAATTTTTGCTCCCCGAATCGCTTCCAGTTTCTCAGTGCCTTCATGGGAAACCACATCAGCCCGAACATGTTTAAGAACCTCTTCTCCGAAAACCTCCATTATGGAGTCCAGCAGAGTGGAGGGATTTACCGGTTTGATCAAAAACCTATCTATTCCGGTTCTTTCAGCTTTTTCCATGATCTCCACACGTCCATATGCTGTCACCATAATAATGGTAGGAATTTTAGAGAGTTTTTCATTATTTTTAATAAGTTTTGATGCATAGATTCCATCCATTTCTGGCATATTCCAATCCATCAATACAAGTTCGTACGGGTTGTCTTTGGCAGCTTGTTCCAACTCGGCTATTCCCTCTTTTCCTGAACCGGCAACAGAGACATTGAAAGAAAATGACTCGAGGGTATCTTGAAGAATATTACGTGCCGCTTCATTATCATCAACAATCAGCACCCGCATGCCCTGAAGATCGGATATCGTGGTTTTTAATTCAGACTGGGATGCCAGTCCAAAAGTAGCTGTAAAGATAAAGCTGCTTCCTTGACCTGGTTCACTTTCTACCCATATTTCGCCGTTCATCATTTCAACAAGCTTTTTGGATATGGTTAGACCCAAACCCGTTCCTCCATATTTTCGGCTGGTGGAAGAATCGGCCTGACTGAACTCTTTAAACAGCTTGCCTATCTGTTCCTCGGTGAGTCCTATTCCCGTATCTTTCACCGAAAATTGAAGGGTCACTTGCTCAACGCTCTTTTCAATGGTTTTAACTGAAGCGATGATTTCGCCTTTTTCGGTGAACTTGACAGCGTTATTGCAAAGGTTGATGAGAATTTGTCCAAGCCGCAGGGAATCTCCTATTAAAAAGTGAGGAACATCTTTATTGACCCTAAACAGCAATTCAAGACCTTTGCTATGTGCCTTGTCGGCAATAACAGTAGACAGATTATCCAGCACTTCATCCAATTGGAAATCCATCACTTCCATGTCCAGCTTTCCCGCTTCTATCTTGGAAAAATCCAAAATGTCATTAATGAGGCTGAGTAATGCATTTGCCGATAACCGAATTTTACTTACATAGTTATATTGTTTTGAGTTCAATTCGGTTTTCATCGCCAAATGACTCATACCGATGATGGCATTCATGGGTGTGCGAATTTCATGGCTCATGTTGGCAAGAAAATCGGCCTTAGCCTGAGAGGCTTCCTCCGCTTTGGTGCGAGCATTACGCAATTCAACACAATCTTTCTCATGCTGAATGTTCTTAATTTCTAATTTTTGATTGGAAACTGTTAACTCGAGTGTCATCTCGAGTATGTGGGTAAACCGCTTTAAAAGATTTTTTTCTTCAGTGGTCGTTGACTTTTCGACTTTATCAAGTATGCATAATGTTCCGAAGGGTGACTTATCTGGCCAATTTACCGGCACCCCATAGTAAGAAATCATCCCTAGTTCTATATCTGGGTTATGGTCCCATTCAGGATCTTCAAGCGCGTTGGGAATATGTAGGGGTTGCTGTGTCTTGATCACAGTCTCACAGTACAAATCTCCATTTAAGGGTGCCGTTTCAAAAGGTTCATACGGTGAACCTGGGTTCTGGGAACCAGACATGACCTCTATTGTTTCTTGATTCATCCGCATTATTAGAGCTGAAGGGACGTGACATAAACTAGCAACCAAATTAGTTATTTCTTGCCATTGCTCCAAGATATGTTGCGGGATATTTGGATAATCTACTCCAGAAAAAGCCCCATCATTTGTTTTTCTAGTCATTGTCATCTCTATCCGAACTATTATCCAATTTTTCGAATTCAAATAAATTATACCAGCCTTTAAATTCCCCCGACATAATTTCCATGCAATCAAAAAGCAAAAGGGCCCAGTCAAATCAACTAAGCCCTTTCATATCAAAGTGGATTTAAGGGGGTACGAGGGGGCTAACCGTTGGGGCCGTAACGGGGGACATTGGGGTCGACCACTTGCGACCAGGCATCGATGCCGCCGATCAGGTTGTAAACATTGAATCCGCATTCCGCAAGTTCTTGCGCTGCTCTTTGTGAGCGTTCGCCGTAGTGGCAGATGACCACGATCTCTTCTTCAAAAGCAAACTCCTGTTGACGGTCGACGACTTCTCCCAGCGGGAAGTTTTCTGATCCTTCAATGGAGGCGAGGGAAAATTCCCAGTCTTCGCGCACATCAAGTAAAAAGATATCTTCTCCGGCATCCAATTTCTTTTTCAGCTCAAGGGGCTGCAGTTGTTTGACAGTGTTCATGGGCCTATGGATAGTCAGGTATCCGTTAACTTGGATATTGTATGAAAGGTTCTAAATCACCCCAGCCCCTCTTTGAGAAAGAGGGGATCATTTTAGCTCCCCCTTCATTGAAGGGGGTTGGGGGGATTTGTTTTTACTAATGTTAAAATTTTTTCTCATGAAATATCCGAGTTATTTGCAACCGATCATCGGCTAATGGAAGCCCATTATCGGCCAGTAAAAAATCAGCAGGATTAAAAAACAGCCCAACCCGAATAGGCTGAGAAGGGAACCTGACCAGACCATTTCTTTCAAGGTCAGAAACCTTGATGAATAAGCCAATGCCGAAGCGGGTGTTGCAATGGGCAATATGAAAGCAAAGTTGCTCGGCAAAATTACGGTCATGGTTGCTAAAGCGGGATGTATGTCATAGGCCGGACTCATACTGATAGCTGTTGGTAAAAGAATTGCGATGACAGCCGAATTGCTCATGAAGGTAGTTAATAATGTAGATAACAGGGCGATGACCAAAAGAAATGTGATTGGAGAATCGACCACTCCCGCAAACAATTTTTCAGCTAGCCACAATGCGGCACCTGTCTCTGCCATGACTTCACCCAGGCAGATGGCTCCGCCATACATCAGAACGATGGCCCAATTGATATGGGATTCAACCATTTTCCAGGTGATTAGATTCAGCACAAATAAAAGGACAATTGAAATGATGGCTATGTTTGCGATTCCCAATTGATCGCCATAAACGAACCAGCAAAAAAGGGTCATCAGCATAACCAGGGCAATGCCTTTTTCCTGAAAGGTCAGTTTTCCCATGACATGAGATTTATGCTTTAGGGCTTTTCTTGCCGCTTCAATGTCTTGAATGTCAGGCGGAAATAAAAATTTTAATGCCAGCCAGCCTCCAGCAAACATCGCTAGCACCAATGGAAAACTCAACTGGGTATATTGAAGGATGCCGATGGTCTCAGTGCCAGCAGTGGATTTTTCCAGCATTTCGACGGCCAGCGGAACCCTGCCTCCGCCGAGAACGGTCATAGCGCCACCTATGATGCATCCCCATGCCATGGCGAAATACATGCTCTTGGCAAAGATGGAGTTTTCTCTTTTCAGGTTTAGCGACTGTGCGATCTCGTGAATGATGGGAAACAAAATCACTGCTACCGCATGTTCGGACATAAAGCAGGAGCTGATTCCCGCAAAACAATATATGGAAGTAATTAATTGTGACGGAGTGTTGCTCCAATTCTTCATCACCCAGATGGATATTCTTGTGCTGAGTCCGCAAGCGACCATGGAGGCAGATAGAATAAAGACACCTAGAATAAAAAATACTGCCTTATTGCCAAAATAAGCGTAGGCCTGTGAAGCTTCCATCACTCCTAAAAGAGGGACAGCCGCGATGGCTAATAGACTGGTAATAGATAATGGGATCAGATTGGTCGACCATAACAATACGCAAAGCACGAAAAGGCAAAGAACCTTATAACCTTCCAAAGAAAGGTCACTGGGGCCTTCCTGAACAAGCAACAACGAGAAAAGGCCAAAGAACATCGCTAAAAAAAGGTAGCGACGCAGTCGATCAAACAGCACAATCCAAAGCGGACGGCGATCCACGAAAATTTGATTGGGTTGTGATTGTGATTCTGCCATTGGATTTGGGTGCTAAAACTGTTAAATGGGTATTTTTTATTGAACTAGGTCGACCTGAGATGATAACCCGGCAAGCTGCCGGGGGCAATAGGTCAAAGCCCGAAAAGCAAGTCTAGCAGAATGGAGCCTTTTTCAGTAGGTTACTAATGCTTCTTCTTATGAAGAAATACGAGGGGTGGTTTGAGTCTGGTAAAGCCCTAATGAACCTTTGCCAATTGCCCCTGTGGAGAGGGGTCATTCTGCCCCTGCGGTGAGCAGGTTTGGCGTGTATCTACCTGGTCTATGGTCCACAAGTCGCAATCGCCACAGGTGTCGCGATAGTTTTCGCGGAAGTGGTCGAACTTGCCGTTTTGCCAGATGCTTTTCAGGTTGTCGGTGAGCAGGTTCCCCATTTTGGAATTGGGGAGAAGGCAGCACGGTGTGACGTTGCCCTCACGTGTGACGTAGGCGTAATCGAAAGTTTTCAAACAATAACTTCCTGACTTGTGAAGTTTTTTACGCAGGAGCTTGTAGAAAAACCGGGTGATTCCATGGGATACGGTATATTGCAGCCAATCCAATTGAATGCCTGCTGCATGAGCAATTTCATCTGCCTTAAGGAAAATTAATCTTTCTTCTTTGGCATCGGGTCTTTTCAGATTGGGACGGAATTGACGATCGAGTCGACCCACGTTGACCACATCACAGCCAATTCGTGCGCCATAACGGATGACATCGTAAAGATCATTTTCGCAGCCGGAATGGATGGTCGCCTGCAAGCGAATGCTTGGGGCTCCGTTTTTGCGGCCACGTACAACGGCTTCAATATTGTCGTAGACTTTTGAGCTGGTATGTCCTTCCACGACCGTTTCGTTGCCATTGACACTATCGATAGAAAAGGTAACGCAGTCCAATCCGGAATTGAGGATATCTTCAACCATACTAGGTTTGGTGAACAATCCATTGGATGTAATAACTACCGGGTGCCCGCGCTCTTTACAATATGCAATCATATCGAATACACGAGGATGGATGAAGGGCTCGCCCCAACCGGTGAGAGTAATGTTCTCTTTGTTATCGAGTTTATCCACCACAGAGGTGAAATCCGACCATTCCATATGCTCGAGTTCGATCCCTAAATCTTCCCGTTGGCACATGGGGCAATCCATATTGCACCGGTTGGTGATTTCAATTTGCACCTGTTTGGGCCGAAGTGGAATCTTGTATCTTAGCCGGTTTATCGTCTCTTTAATCAGCGAGAATGGATTATTCATAAAATAGTTGGGATTTAAGGCTTAAAAGTTACTCTTTAAAAATATTTTACCTCAGAAAAATCAATGCTGTACAAATTTTTTTGGGGTTTCTGGGCTTTCAATGGTATCTTTGTTTACTTACACTCTTTTCGGAATTTCCAAAAGAAAACTCAAGCATTCTGTGGATTTTATACGGGGTGTTTAAAATTGCTAAATATACGATAAATATGGGGAATCCTTATTAATCAGCCCCTATCCAATTTGAAAGGTTTCACTCAATGGGTATGACGATTACAGAAAAAATACTTGCTGCCCACGCTGGGAAAGATTCTGTCGCTCCAGGCGACAATATCTGGGTAGATGTAGATGTTTTGATGACGCACGATGTTTGCGGGCCAGGTACTTTTGCGATTTTCAAAAAGCAGTTCGGTGAAAATGCAAAGGTATGGGACCGTGATAAAGTTGTTATTATTCCCGACCATTTTATTTTTACAAAAGACACCCACGCCAATCGTAATATTGACCTCCTGCGACAATTTGTAAAGGAACAGGATCTGCCGCATTACTACGATGTTGGAACGGAAAATTATAAAGGGGTTTGTCACTTAGCTCTTGCACAGGAAGGATTCAATCGACCTGGGGAAGTTTTGTTCGGGACGGATTCTCATACTTCGACCTCCGGCGCTTTTGGTATGTTCTCAACGGGCATCGGCAATACAGACGCTGCGTTTATTCTGGGCACGGGGAAGCTTTGGGTCAAAGTTCCTGAATCCATGTGCTTCGAATTCACAGGCACATTCCCGGATCATATTATGGCGAAGGATGTCATCCTCAATGTGATTGGGGATATTGGTGTTGATGGTGCCACTTATCGGGCTATGGAATGGAGGGGCGATGCGGTGATGAAGCTTTCCATGGAAGAGCGCATGACCCTATGCAATATGGCCATTGAAGCCGGAGGTAAAAACGGCATCATCGAAGCGGATGAGGTGACTACGGATTATGTTCGGGAACGCACGGGTGCGCCTTATAAGATTTATCATTCTGAGGAAGACGCGAAGTATTTCTTCAAAAAAACCTACAACGCGGATGAGATGGAACCCATTGTTGCAAAACCACATTCTCCAGATAACAAAGCAAAGGTCTCAGAATGTGAAGATGTGAAATTGGACCGAGCTTATATCGGGTCTTGCACAGGTGGAAAGTTGACGGACTTTATGGCTGCGGCAAAGCTTCTTAAAGGAAAAAAAGTGCAGATCGATACTTTCATCGTTCCTGCGACCCGCGAGGTGGAAGATGATCTTCATAAGGAAAAAATTGGTGGAGAATCTCTGATCGATATTTTTAAGAATGCAGGTGCCTATTTGGGTGAACCTTCATGCGCAGCTTGTCTGGGTGGGCCCAAAGATACTTTTGGGCGTGCGGGAGATAATCAGGTGGTGATCTCTACCACTAACCGGAATTTTCCTGGGCGGATGGGTTCAAAACAATCTCATGTTTATCTGGCATCTCCTTACACTGCTGCGGCATCGGCTTTGACCGGACATATTACAAACCCTGCTGAATATGTTAATAACTAATGAAAAAAATAATTGAAGGCCTTGCCTATGTGTTGGGCAACGATATCGATACGGATCAAATAATTCCTGCAGAGCATCTGGTTTACAGTTTGAATGACCCGGAAGAGAAAAAAAATTACGGCAAATTTGCGCTTTCCGGCGTGCCCGATGCACAGGCAGGGTTGCCTGATGGCAACGTTTCTTTTACCGACGGTGATAACTTTGAATCAAAGTATTCGATTATTGTCGGCGGAAAAAACTTTGGCTGTGGCTCCTCACGCGAACATGCTCCGGCATGTATGGAAATTGCTGGTGTGCGGGCGGTGATCGCGCAATCGTACGCTCGAATTTTTTATCGAAATTCTGTGGATGGTGGATTCTTCATCCCTTTTGAATGCGATACGCGCCTGGTAGAAGATATCAAGACCGGTGATGATTTAAAGATAGATCTTGGCGCGAATACCCTCACCAATAAGACGCAGAACAAAACATACGATCTAAAATCGCTGGGTGAGGTCATAGAAATAATTGAAGCCGGAAATATTTTTGAATATGCCAGAAAAACCGGGATGATTGCCTCATAAACACGGAGAAATTAATGGGTTCTAAATGGGGCCGCAGTTTTATCAGACCCATTATTATAATTGCTGCTTTTATCATTTTCAGTGCTGGGACAAAATGCATTGCGATAGCCTCTGATCGGGAAATGATTGTGATTCCGGCAGGGCCTTTTTTTATGGGAAGCTCTGAAAAGGATATCCTGTGGGCCGCCAAACAATTTCATTCTGAATCTCTGGATTGGTATCGGGATGAAACCCCACTTCACGAAGTGACTTTACCGGCTTTCAAAATTGATAAATTTCTGGTGACGGTCAGGGATTATGAAAAATACCGGGAAGTGACAGGCAAGCCTGCCCCACGCGAACATGACAATGCGCGGTTTAATCATCCCCGGCAACCCATAGTTGCCCTGGCCTGGCAAGAAGCCCGAGACTATTGCCATTGGGAAAAAAAACGTTTGCCCACGGAAAAAGAATGGGAAAAGGCCGCAAGGGGTTCGGATGCCAGATACTATCCCTGGGGAAATGAACCCGATGCCCTCAATGCGAATATCAGAGGTAAAGGAGATGTTTTTAGATATAGCAGCCAGGTAGGGGCGATACCTGAAAACGCGAGCCCCTATGGAGTAATGGATTTGGCGGGAAATGTTTGGGAATGGACGGAAGTCTGGTATCAGCCGCATCCGGGCAATCAATATGACAATGATTTATATGGAGAACAGTTCAAGGTGATTAAAGGCGGGTCGTGGAACTCAAATCTGGACTTGGCGAGAGGCTCGGTGCGAGGCAAGGCATTGCCGGATCAAATAAAAAATTATATTGGGTTCCGTTGCGTGGCAACGAATTAATTCTGGAGGATTTTATTGTGTCAATGAAAAAGAAAATAGTTCAGGTAATTTTAGTTTTGGGTTGGTTGCTCTGGTCTGTACCGGTATTTGCATCCGGCGAACATGAAGGGCATCCGTCGGCAGGTAAGCACTCTGCAAAACATGGCAGCAGCCACGGTGCTAAAGCCGGAGGTAAGCATGGTGGGTATGGGGGAAAACATGGGGGGAAAGGAAAACATGGCGGTCATGGTTACGGTCGACCGAAAGGGCCTCCCAAAGATATCTCCGCTCATATTCAGGAAAGACTGGACCCTGATGGAACCAAAATTAATCTCAATCGCTCGCTCATTGGTGTGAAAGGAATTGAGATTCTCTCAAACACTCCAGAAGCAAAAAAAATAACTTCTTTCGCTTTGCAAGGAAACAAGCTGGGTGATGAAGGTGTGAAAATTTTATGCACCTCGGATACGTTTCAACACGTCGAAAAACTCTCTCTGTGGGAAAACAATGTTTCTGAGAAAGGCGCGAAAATGATCGCTGATTCTCCAAACATGAAAAATCTTACTGAGCTCAAGTTGACTCGCAATAAAGTGGGTGACGAGGGGATTATGGCTCTTGTCGGTTCCGTGAATTCAAAAAATTTAATTTTTATGGATTTGAGCGCAAACGAAATTACCGATAAAGGGGCTATGGCAATTGCTAATTCGCCTCATCTTACAAACCTGAAAACACTGGATCTCTATAATAACAAAATCACCGAAAAAGGAATGGAAGCTCTGCTGAATTCCAAATCTTTAAAAAGTCTGGAGTTACTTATCCTGGTTCGAAATGAGATAAATCCGGGACAGCGGACGGATGACCTGGCAAAAAAACAAAGTCTGCCGAGTTTAAGGCGATTGGAAGTGTTTTAAGGAATCGGGTTTTATATAAATATTTGTAGCTCTGTGCGTCCTATAAAATAAAGACTGCGAGTTACTGATTAGAGGTCACCGGTATCGCCGGTCATTGTACTGGTCGACCCTTTCTACGACTTGAGTGGTGCCGCGCATCAGAGCATCCAGCAAATCTTTCAACGCTTCAACCTCCTCGTTCGGATCTTTTGCATTTTTAAAATTTGTGGCTTCTTCTGTTATTTCCTGAACAATTGCTTCAATTTCTTCGTACTTATCCATATTTTATTTTTGTATGAGTGTTTTATTAGAAGTTCTGAATTTTAGGATTAATTTAGCGCTAATAAGTTAGATTCAGTTGTAGCGAAAAAGTTTTATTGAAAAAGAAGGGTGTGAATAATCAGGAGGTATGGGCATCCAGGGTTTGGCGGATTTCTGTGAGCAAATCATCATGAATGAAAGATTTTTTCTCGATCAGCTTTTCAATTCCTCCATTGAGGCGGAGGCGATCTGCTGATGTCAGATCTTTTGAGGTGACCACAACAATAGGAATGGGACGATGTTCCGGGTTTTTCTTCAACTCTTCAATGAATTCGAAACCATCCATTTCTGGCATCATCAGATCGAGAAAAATAACTCCCGGCGATTTTTCCTGGACTCTTTCAAGTGCGACTTTCCCGTTTTCAGCTTCCTGAATATTGAGGCCATATTCTTCCAGCATGGAACAGAGCAATTTGCGAGTTCCTATATCATCTTCAACTACCAAAGCAGAACCGGAATCCCAACGATATTTTTTCATAAGGATATGAAGTCGGGTACGGTCGATGGGCTTGGTGAGATATTCTGACGCGCCTAGGGTAAAACCTTTATTTTCCTCATCCACCATTGAAATAACAAAGACAGGAATATTCGCAACCTCAGGGTCGGCTTTTAATTTTGTCAAAACAGTCCAGCCGTCCATTCCCGGCATCAAAACATCAAGGGTGATCAGAGTTGGATGTAGCTTTCGAGCCAGAGTCAGGCCCTCTTCACCATCAGAAGCGCAAACAATCTTGTAATCTTCTTTTTCAAAAGCGCGTTTCATTTGGCTGTGAATCATTGGGTCATCGTCGATCACGAGAATAATATTTTCTTTAGGTTTCGATTCCTCAGAATCTTTCTTTTGTTGCCCTAAGGTCTGGAGAATTTTTTCTGGAGACGCTGCCACAGGCATTAAGGCAGGTAGATGAACTGAAAATGTTGAACCCTCACCGGGGTGACTTTCTACAAAAATATCTCCGCCCATCATTTCGCAAATACGTTTGGTAATTGCCAAACCGAGCCCCGTTCCGCCATATTTTTGGATATTGGATGAGTGAACCTGTGAAAAACTATTGAATAGTTTTTCAACCTGAGAAGCATTCATACCAATTCCTGTGTCGGAAATGGTGAAATTGATCCAGTCTGCCTGATTTACGGTTTTACGCATAATGGTGAATGTGATTTCACCTTGCTCCGTAAATTTGCAGGCATTGCTCAGCAAATTAAATAAAACTTGCCGTAAACGGGTGATGTCTACAGATATGGAGCCAAGGTTTTTATCAAGATTTATCTTTAGCTTGTTGGAATTTTTGTCAATGACGGGTTGTACGGTCTGACTGACTTCATCGGCCAAGGATTTTAAATTGCAATTTTGGCTGTAAAATTCCATTTTCCCAGCCTCAATTTTTGAGAGATCCAGAATGTCGTTAATGATCGCCAGCAGATGTTTTCCAGAGGAATGAATTTTTTTTATGTCTGGGCCAATTTCCTTTTCAATATCTAATTCTTCGGAGACTTCTTCAAGAAGTTCGCTGTAACCGAGGATGGCATTGAGAGGGGTACGAAGTTCATGACTCATATTGGCCAAAAACGTAGATTTGGCTCGATTTGCATCAGCAAGATCCTGATTGGCTTTTTCCAATTCTGCAATTCGTTTTTGGTAGTCTTCTTCCGAACGAGGGCTGGATTTTTTGTCTTTGTTATCCGCCAATTTTAGCCTCTCTATAGGATAAATTCTTTATAGCTGGAAAAGTGGATTATAACATATGAAAAATTAATAGTTTTTCATATATTTACATTTATTTTAGGAAAAATTTGGAGGATTTAATGTCACAATTTTGTCCCAGTTTAATTAGGTTTTGTAACGGCTTATTGTGTTACTGGCTAAAGGAAAAACAGAAACCCTAGAAGCAGGGAAATGGGCGGAAATAGGGCGAGAAGTGGTGGGACGGGACGGAATCGAACCGCCGACACGAGGATTTTCAGTCCTCTGCTCTACCGACTGAGCTACCGTCCCAGCACTGAATTTGCTGATAAAAGAGCGAAATCTATCATAGTCCCCAACCCCTGTCAATTTCCATTGAGGCTATAAATTATTATTTTTTCAGAACTTTTTTGTTATAATGATCAGGTTGTAGTCTTTTGAACCTTGCCTCAAGCCTGTCAGGAATGGATTCCGCCCTATGCTGGTTCTTACCCGAAAAATCGGCGAAAGCATCAAAATTAATGAAGATGTCAAAATAACCGTTATAGATGTAAAGGGCAAGAACATTCGCCTGGGCATCGATGCCCCTCGTGAAACAAAAATTTACCGGGAAGAGGTTTTTCTCCGAATTAAAGAGGAAAATAAATCTGCAGCTTCTTCCCAGCAATTTGATCTTGGCAAAGTTTCTCAATTGATGAAGGACAAAATAAAAAAATGAAGTTTGAAACCAGTCGCTTCGGCGCCCTAGATATTTCTGAAAAAGATATCATCAAATTTCCGGAAGGTTTATATGGATTTGAAAAGGAAACAGAGTTTACTTTGCTCCCTTTCAACCCTAATGTCGAAAGCCCGATGGAATGGATGCAGTCACTGAAATCATCGCATCTGGCTTTTGTCGTCACTGACCCTTATTTATACTTACCGGACTACAAGTTAAAACTTTCTGAAGAAGATAAAAACCGTGTGGAGTTGGCAGGTGATGATCCATTTTTGACGCGTGCTATTGTGACTATACCGGAAAATTATTCAGAAATGACAGCAAACCTCATCGCTCCTCTGATAATTAATAAAGATAAAGGGGTTGCTAAACAATTCGTGCTTACCAATATGGACTACGACACCCGACACTATCTCTTGCCTGAAGAAATGCGCAACGCTCCCGCTTCAGTTCACTAGCCCAGCCCTCCGCTACTTGTGATATCTTTACTTTAGTAGTTCCTCCCCGACGTAATACTTTATAATTATTGAGATGGAAACCAACGATACCATAGCGGCTTTGGCCACACCTCCTGGAGAAGGTGGGATAAGCGTGATTCGAATCAGTGGAGAAAATGCTCTCTCTATTGGCACTGGCTTGTTCCATTCTACGTCTGATATTTCGAACAACGTACCCCCTGTTCAAAAAGTTTTGTTTGGCGAGATCCGCGATCCAGAATCGGGCCGGGTGGTCGATGAAGTTCTTTTTACCTGGTTTAAAAAACCCAATAGTTATACCGGAGAACATGTAGTTGAAATTAGTGGTCACGGTGGCTCTCTGGTATCAGCCACATTATTGGAGTTAGTCTTGAGGCAGGGCGCAAGGTTGGCAGAAGCTGGCGAATTCACTCGTCGCGCTTTCATCCATGGCCGCCTTGATCTGACCCAAGCCGAAGCCGTAGCCGACCTCATAGATGCTGCATCGAATAAAGCATTAAATACGGCTGTCTCGCAACTCAAGGGAGGGCTTTCCCGGAGGATCAACAAATTATTTGAGCAATTGTTAGCAGTGCAGGCGCAGTTGGAAGCGGCCATTGATTTTTCTGAAGAAGGGTTAACCTTCCAATCCCGTGAAACAACGGGTCAGCAAATCGAAGAAGTAAAAATTGAAATTCTAGATCTAGTTAGTTCTTTTCGCCAAGGCAAAATAATTCGCGAAGGCATGCGGGTAACTCTGGTTGGCAAGCCTAATGTTGGGAAATCCAGCTTGCTCAACGCGCTTATGCAGGAAGACCGAGCCATTGTCACAGATATTCCCGGAACAACCCGGGATACCCTGGAAGAACGAATACGGATAAAAGACATTTATATTGTTATCATCGATTCGGCAGGTTTGCGTGATAATCCCGAAATTGTTGAAGAAGAAGGTATTCAAAGAACACGTAATGCCTTAGCACAATCAGATCTTTCACTGGTAGTGTTTGATCCATCCCAGCCTCTCGATGGCAATGATGAATTGCTGATAAGCGAAGTGGGTGATAAGCCTAGATGTGTCCTGCTGAACAAATCCGACCTTGAACAGGATTGGAGGAAGGAAAAAATTAACGAATTCCTTAATGGAGAGACGCCGATTTCGCTTTCCGCAAAAACCGGAACCGGACTGCAAGAATTAAAAGAAATTATCTATGAATTTGCGGTAAAAGGCGAGCGGGCAGGAGAATCCGTCGTCATTACCCGTGAACGCCACCGCGACCATTTACAGCAGGCTGCAACAGCTTTGGATACTGCCACTAAAAACATGAGCTCCGGTTATTCTGAAGAGCTCATTGCTGTTGACGTTACTCTGGCAATGGAGCACATGGGTTCGATTTTAGGAAAAACATTTGCAGAAGATTTGCTCGATAAAATTTTTGGTAAATTCTGCATCGGCAAATAGCCGTCATCCTCGGCGGTTCATAGGTCAGGTTTATAGGGGATCCTTCCCAGATCAATCCGGCTGAGGTGTCAACCATTCGCTGCATTGAATGGATATTCCTCAGTGGGTTGGATAGTTTTTTCGGAAAAAACTTCGATCAACCCAACCAGTTCATTAGAATTGACTATTGGAAACCCGAAGCCTGACATTAAACCTGCCTTTAATGCAAATGGGGATCGAGGAAAATTGCTGTCCTTAACTACGTTATGAATCCAGTGAGATTCCCCATTTTTCCATATGCGCCCGGGGAGGCCTTTCCCCTTTTCAAAAAATATCTCGTAGGATTTTTCAACAAATTCCTTAAACCGTTCCTTATTTTCTGAAGAATGCCAGGATTCATAGCATTGTAGAATTTGTTTATCTTTGTCTAATACCCAACAGAAAGTAATATCCCAACCCATGAATTCACAAATGGTTTGCAAAACTTTCGGGCAGACTTTTTCCAGATCATCAGATGTGGAAAAAATTTTGGTTATATTGTGTAGTAAATCCCGACGAGCCTCGGCTTCTTTTCTTTCACTGATGTCGCGTATTGTTACAACAAAAAAGCGTTTAGTGCCCAGATTAATAGGGTTGGCAGCAATTTCTATGGGAAATAAAAAACCATCTTTCCGCAAGGCTGTTAATTCCCGTAGAACTCCCATAAAGTCAGAGTTTCTGTTTTGCAAATAGCTTTTTAAGTAGTTGTCGTATTCGCTTCTATTAGGTTCTGGCATTAATAAGGAAATATTCTTACCTATTACCTCATTGGCTTGAAAATCAAACAAGGATTCAGCGGCGGGATTGAAAGTCTGAACAATGCCGGTTTTATCAATAACTATAACTCCCTCCACAGTGGAGTTGACTACAGCTTCGGGGGATACCGTATTCCTATAAAATGGTTCTTCAGGCATTTGTGTTTCTCTGTTCGAAATGGGTCAACGCATATGCTTTTTATTCAGGAGGCTATTTATAAATATTAGAATAGTAAATAAGGTGTTTAAAACCAAATATATTTATTAGCTATATCGATGTAATATTGGATAACCATTGATTTCTCGTCATTTATTTTGAATTCCATTTATCGATTTACTTTCACGGCCAGTGACTTTTTGGGCGAAGGAGGATAATATGGGTACCCAAATTTTCCCTTTATTCATTTTTTGACTATATTGGCATTTGTTTCAGGTTTTGAAATTTTTTGAGAATTGTTATGTCTGATGAAATGAAAAAACCAAGGCACTGGATTTTAGAAAACAAAACACTTTTTATAGTTCAAGGGTTTTTAGCAGCATTAATTTTTATTGCTGATTTGAAAATGGAACTGGGTGTTGCAGCTGGGGTTCCTTATATCTGTCTTGTTCTCGTTGCCCTTTGGTCGAAAAAGAAACGTCTTATTTGGATCGCTGCGGTATTGGCAACTGTTTTGACTCTTATCGGGTACTGGTTTTCACCCGTGGGTGGGGAACCCTGGAAAGTACTAACAAATCGGTTACTGGCTCTTTTTGCCATATGGGTGGCTGCCTTCATTGGTTATTTATTCAAAAAAAATGAAATAGCATTGCAACAAATCAATGAAAAATTAGAGGCTCAGGTTGAGACACGAACCCATCAGCTTAAATCGACAAATGAATATCTAAAGCTGGAAATCCAGGAAAACATAAAAACAAGAGAAAAACTTGAACAACTAAACACGCAAAACTCGACCATATTGAAAACGGCTGGAGTAGGTATTTATGGATTAGATATAAATGGGAAAACCACCTTTTGCAATCCATCGGGTGCTGCAATGGTCGGATTTGAAGTGGATGAGATGGTTGGAAAAAAGCAACACGACCTTATCCATCATACCCACTTAGATGGTACTCATTATTCTAAAGAGGATTGTTTAATTTATGCGTCCTTACTTAACGGGGCTTCATACAGGAACAATGAAGAAGTTTTTTGGAAGAAAGATGGAACTTCTTTTCCGGTCGAATATATCAGTTCTCCGGTTTTTGAAGGAAGGAATATTGTTGGTGCGGTGGTTACTTTCAAGGACATCAGCCAGCAAAGGCATCTGGCTCAAGAAAAAGATAACCTGCTAATTGATCTTCAAAGAATAAACGATGAATTGAAAAGTTTTGCACATATCGTATCCCATGATTTAAAAGAGCCATTACGAGGAATTTCATACAACGCAAAATGGTTGTTGGAGGATTACGGTGGCAAACTGGGAAAGGAAGGTGAGAAACTCATCGATTTGTTAATCCAGAACACTCAAAGGATGCATAATTTGATAAACGGAATATTGAAGTTTTCTGAATTGGGAGAAATGGGTGCAAACCAAATAATATTGAAGCCTGATGTCGTGGCTGAAACAGTGGTTAAATATTTAACAAGAGAGCAAGGGATAAAAATCGAAATTCAAAAACCTATGCCAAAAGTGACATATAACAACCTCCAGCTTGAGCAAATTTTTCAGAATTTAATTGGCAATGCAATCCAACATTTAGGGAAGCCGGAAGGCGAAATTGTGGTATCCTGCTCCGGCCAAAATAAATTTTGGTGTTTTCAGATTAGGGATAATGGAATAGGAATTGAAAGCAGACATTTTGATAGAATATTCGGAATATTCCAAAGCCTGGATCGAAATAACTCTCCAGAGTCTACCGGTATTGGGTTGACCTTGGTAAAAAAGATTGTAGAGCAAAACGGGGGTAGGGTGTGGGTGGAATCGGAAGTCAATAAATTCACCTGCTTTAAGTTCACAGTTCCAAAGTCAACACAATGAGGGGAGCGTTATGATGCGCAATGGAAGTCCGATGCTGATTGTCGAAGATAATGAAACCGATGTCATGTGCATAATGCGGGCATTTGAGAAAAACGGAGTGACTAAACCTATTGTCACCGCAGCAAATGGCGAAGAAGCGCTGGCCTATTTAAACGGTGACGCTTCTAACGAATCTGGTTCAGGCGTTCGAACCCCAAACCTTATTCTTTTGGATTTGAATATGCCCATTATGAATGGTTTTGAATTTCTCGATGCCATTAAGAGGGATGATCGGTTCCGAGCTATCCCCGTTATCGTTCTTACAAGTTCAACCTCTAAGGTAGATATGAACGATAGTTACAAAAACAGCGTTGCCGGATACATTGAAAAGCCTCTGGATCCGGAAGAATATTCTGAAATAATTAAAATCCTCGATCAATATTGGACGCTGAACTATTTACCAACGCTTAATTGACTGGGAAGAATTTTGTGCGATCTTTAAAGTTCCTCCTTGCAGAAAATAACCCAACAGATCAGGTTGCCATACAAAGGCTTTTCAAAATCCAGGAATGGGATTATGAATTGGATGTTGCGGGTTCTTACCGTCAGGCCCTGGCCTTATTGAGCAAATCCTCCTACGATATTGTATTACTGGACCAAAACCTTGGTGATGGTACTGGCCTCGAACTTGTTTCTAAAATTACTGACACCCCCATTATTTTTATTTCGGGAAGTAGCACCGAACTTATAATTGTTCAAGCTATGAAAGAAGGTGCTTATGATTTTCTTGTTAAGGATCCTCAGCAAAATTACCTGAGCTTGCTCCCCTCTACCATTGAAAAAGTAATTAATAGAAAATTAGCTGAAGATAAGGTGAAAAAATATCTTGCTGAACTGGAAAGAAGTAATGAGGAGCTACGGAATTTTGCCTTTGTAGCCTCGCATGACTTGAATGAGCCACTACGAAAAATTATCGGATTTGGAAACCGTCTAAAAAGTAAGGCTGAGAATCTAGACCCGGATATAAGTATTTATGCGTTAAAAATGAAGGAGTCCGCAATAAGAATGCAAAATATGATCCAGGAACTTTTACAATATTCTCTGGTTTCTGCCAAGGGGGACCCCTTCCGTTCCATTGATCTCAATAAAGTTGTTAAGGAAGTTTTGGATGATCTGGAGATTGCTATTCGAAATTCCAAGGGTATTGTGCAAGCAGAATCCTTGCCAACGGTAGAGGCCGATCCTACTCAAATGCGACAGCTGTTCCAGAACTTGATCAGTAACGCTATCAAATTTAAAAAGAAAGAGGAGGCTCCCAAAATTGAATTAGTCGCAAAGCCATGTAAAAAAGATTTATGGGATATTTTTGTAAAAGATAATGGAATTGGCTTCGACTCTCAGCACAGTAGTAGCATCTTCCAACCTTTTTTTCGATTACATGGCCGAAGCCAATACGAAGGCAGCGGCATAGGTTTGGCAATTTGTAAAAAAATTGTTGATCGCCACCACGGAATAATAAAAGCTACCAGCTCAAAAGATGATGGGTCGACTTTTCAAGTGACGCTTCCCGTAAAACAAGTCTCCTGACCACTTTTTCTCTCCTTTTAGCATGTAATGTGTTTTAGAATAATTCATGCAAGAAAATTACCCAAGAAAAAATAGCCTGCTTTGCTTTGGTCTGGGGTTCACTGCTCAAGCTTTGGCAAATAGAATGCCCGCTGATTCGTGGAATGTTTCGGGCACCAGTCGGGAATCGGATGAAAAAGAAGTTTTGAGAAACTCACCTGTACTCCCGTTCGACGGAACCCATGTGACAAAGGAAATTTGTGAGGCCCTCTCCCAAGCAACCCATTTATTGATTTCGATTCCACCACAACCATCTGGTGATGTAGTATTAAAGAATTTTGGTTCTCAGATCGCAGAATGTAAAAATCTAAAATGGATAGGTTATATTTCCTCGACGGGAGTTTATGGCGATACTCAAGGCGAATGGGTTGACGAGTCTTCACCACTTAAGCCGGTTACCGAACTCAATGTGCGACGTGTAGAAACGGAAAACAACTGGCTAAACCTGGCACGACAGAATGGCTGCCCGGTTATGGTGTTTCGGTGTGTTGCCATCTATGGGCCTGGTAGAAACCTTCTTATTTCTGTACAAAAAGGTCGAGCCCGGCGCATTGAAAAACCGGGTCTGGTTTTTTCTCGTATCCATGTAGAAGATTTAGCGCGAACCCTGGAAGCTTCCATCAATAATCCCCAACCAGGGGAAATATATAATGTAAGTGATGACCTTCCATCTCCGCCCTCAGAAGCGGTCGGATATGCCTGTAAGCTTTTGAACGTTGAGCCCCCTCCATTAATTTCTTTTGAATCTGCAGAATTATCTGAAATAGCGCGTGGTTTTTATCAAACCTGCAAGCGGGTCGGTAATAAGAAAATAAAAGAAGAGTTGGGAGTAAAACTCAAGTACCCCGACTATCGAAGTGGATTGGACGCGATTTTTCAAACCATGTAGGATGCCGATCCTTTGGCAGGGAATTAGACAAAACGGGAAAACAAAGGTTTATGTTCAAGTTATTTACCATTGTTTTTCATTATCGCCACCCGCGCTAGCAGGTTACAGGCCGGTGGGGTAGTGCAAAAACTCGCTGTCGATATCGAATTTTTCTTTGAGATGTTTGCCAATCGATTTCACCCCACCCGTTTCTGTGCCGTAGTGACCGGCAAAAATTAGAATGCAATTCCCTTCGGTAGCTTCATGGAAATGGTGGTTGGCACCTTCGCCCGTGATGTAACAATCGAGTCCTTCCTGAATTGCTTGCTTGACGATGTCTGCGGCACCTCCGGTGACCAGCCCGACGGTTTTTACTTCTCCCTGTCCGATTACTTTTACTTGAGAGCCAAGTTTCTGTTCCAGAACTTTGCCAAGGTTTTCTGCTGAGGTTGCAGAGATCGAACCTTTGAACCCAATTTTTATGCCATCATATTCTCCAAAAGGTTCAAGGTTTTCCAGCCCGATCAAATCGGCAAGTGCCCGGTTGTTGCCATAAGCTGGATGCAGGTCCAAGGGGATATGCGCGGAGTACAGCCCGAGGTTTGCCTGTATCATTGCTGAAAGCTTTTCGTAATGTTGACCGCGAATCGGTTGCAGTCCCGACCAAAACACGCCATGATGTACAAACATCATTTGGCATTGCTTTTCTACAGCGAGATCAATCGTGGCCTGGCATAAATCGACAGCTAGTCCAATTTTTTTTATTTCACCACGATTTTGGATTTGTAATCCATTGAGCGCTTGCGGTGCATCGCGAATAGAATTTATTTCTAGAAGGTTGTCGAGATAGTGGCTGAGCTGTAGAATGTCCATGTTTGAAAGTATAACTTTTTACGGACGGCAGAGGCAATAGTGGTCAATTTTATTTTGCGAAATATCTGGCAGCGAATCATCCTGCTAATATTTATTTCTATTATTTCACATGCGATCGTTCATTTGGCGCCCGGCGAGCCAGCTCTTGTAGACCCCTCTAATCCCCGTATGAAACCGGAAGACATCGAGCGCATTCGTGCGGCTTTCCATTTGGATGAACCCCTGCATATCCAGTATGTCTACTGGGTAAAAGATCTGTTTACTGGCGAGTTGAAATCGTTCAAAGACAATCAACCGGTCATGGGGAAAATTTGGGAAAGGTTCCTCAATTCTCTTCCACTATTTATAATTGCGACTTTTATAACCTGGTGCTTGGCGTTTCCGATAGGCATTCGAGCGGCGGTTTTCCGTGATTCAAGCTTTGATAGATCCAGCACTTTTATTTCCTATGCCCTGATTTCTATTCCCGGATTTTTCCTTTCCTATCTGGTTATTATTTTTATGGTGAAAACCTTCAATGTTCCTGTTTTAGGAATGCGGACTTTTGGATTAGAAGGCGCATCGTTTTTATTCCAATCGATGGACCGTATATGGCATTTGACTATTCCTGCGCTGATGTCCGCGATTGCGGGCACGGCGGTTTTATCGCGATATGTCCGATCACAAATGTCGGAAGTTATTCATCAGGACTATATGCGTACTGCTCGTGCAAAAGGATTACCCGAAGATCAGGTCATTTACAAACATGGATTGCGTAACGCATTATTGCCATTCATAACGATGTTTGGATTGACCATTCCGGGTCTCATTGGTGGCTCCGTAATTTTTGAACAGATTTTTTCCTGGCCGGGAATGGGAAGACTTGGCTATGAAGCTATATTGGCCAGAGATTTTCCCATCATTTTGACACTCAACTTCATGACAGCCGTTCTAGTTTTGGTGGGAACGTTGGTGTCTGACATTCTTTATGCCGTGGTCGACCCACGAATAAAATTCTAGTGGTGCGAGTATGAGCGAATTGATGACAACTCTGGAAACAGATGCTTTGCCGCCCTCAAAAGGGATTTTTCAAGAGCGCTGGGATATTCTTAAACGAAACCGAATGGCCTATGCCAGCTTTTGGTTTCTCATGTCATTATTAGCATTGGCATTTTTAGGAAAATTGCTGACTCGTTACATTGTTTTATTTGATCCCAAAATAGTACGTCTTTCAGAAAAGTTTTTGCCACCCCTGACAGCATTCACAAGCACGATAACTCCAAAGGAAGATGCGCCAATGTTTGGTGTTTATCTGTTTGGTACCGATGAGTTGGGGCGCGATGTTTTTGCACGTATGCTGGAAGGGACCTCGGTATCCTTGAGTGTGGGATTTGTTGCAGTAGGTATTATGCTAACGGTTGGAATATTTTTTGGCGGCATTGCAGGATATTATGGTCGAATGAAGGTAGGGTTTGTTACGGTTGATACGATCATCATGCGGTTTGTCGACATTATGCTTTGTTTCCCCACGTTCTTTTTAATTCTTACCGTCGTGGCTTTACTACCCCCCAGCATATACAACATCATGATCGTGATTGGATTGACCAGTTGGATGGGCACAGCCCGTTTTGTGCGGGCCGAGTTTTTGTCTCTTCGCGACCAGGATTTTGTTGCCGCAGCACGTAGTCAGGCCATTCCCGAATGGCGGATTATTTTTATTCATATGGTTCCCAACGCCATCGCTCCGGTGCTTGTCTCCGCAACGCTGGGCGTGGCTTCGGCAATTCTTACCGAATCGGCCTTAAGCTTTCTAGGGTTTGGTGTGCAGCCTCCCGATGCGACCTGGGGCAATATTTTATCGGACGGAAAAAACTTTCTGTTTGATGCGCCCTGGCTGACATTCATTCCAGGTTTTACAATTCTTTTGGTCGTGCTTGCATTTAATTTGTGTGGCGAAGGCTTGCGTGAAGCATTTAATCCAAAACTCAAAACATCAACTTGATTTCAAATTAAAATCACTCTCTGTTTATCTCCTCGCTCAGGGGTGTGAGTGTATGGAAAATTCGATAGAGAACTGGAAGGACGAATAAGGTGAGAACCGTTGATGAAATAATTCCACCAATTACCACAGTTGCTAATGGACGTTGCACTTCGGCTCCCGTTCCTGTTGCCATCGCCATAGGAATGAACCCTAAGGAGGCAACCAGGGCCGTCATTAGCACAGGCCGTAAGCGGGTTAGCGACCCTTGTAGAATCGCATTTTCTAAACCCATTCCCTTTTCCCGTAACTCGTTTATAAAGGAAATCATTACCAGGCCGTTCAATACGGCAATTCCTGAAAGGGCGATGAAACCGACCGCAGCAGAAATCGACAATGGAATTCCTCGAATCCATAAAGAAAATAATCCTCCGGTTAGTGCAAGTGGAATCCCTGAAAAAACAAGCAGCGAGTTTTTAACGCTTTCCAATGCGGCGAACAGCAGGAGAAATATTAGTAAAAGAGCGAGTGGAACTACCATTTGCAGTCGTTTCGTTGCCGAAATCAAATGCTCAAACTGTCCCCCCCATTCAATCCAATAACCAGGATCCATGCCAACCTTTCCTTCGATAGTTGCTTGAGCTTCCTTCATAAATGATCCCAGATCACGATTTCTGATGTTTGCTGTTACAACAATCCTGCGTTTCCCATTTTCTCGACTGATTTGATTGGGGCCCGCTATGATTGAAAATTGAGCCAATGACGCTAGTGGCAAATAGTCCAGGTTTTTATTATGTTCGTTCAACTTTGCGGGCGAGAGAAGTTTTTGCGGTTTAGAAAAACTTTTTGGAAGAGCTATGGGGATTCTCTTTAAGCGTTCAATATCTGTCCTGATATTTTCGGGCAGTCTCACCAAAATTTCAAAGCTCCTGTCTTGCTCATAAACTTTGCCTGCACTCTTTCCACCTATGGCAATGGCTATGACTTCTTGAACATCAGTGACATTAATTCCCAACCGTGCCATGTGATCTCTATTCAATTCAATATTCAACAAGGGCAATCCAGATATCTGTTCGACAGTTACATCGGAGGCGCCAGAAATTTTTGAAAGAACTTCCTCAACTTGTTTACCTTTTGCGAGGAGAGTTTCCAAATCATTGCCAAAAATTTTTACGGCTATGTCGCTTCGGACTCCTGCAATCAATTCGTTGAATCGCATTTCAATGGGCTGGACTATCTCATATTTATTACCAGGGACTTGTTCCAGTTTTTTTTCTAATTCATGAATTAGGTCGGATTTGGAACGATTAGGATCGGGCCATTCGGAACGGGGTTTCATCATTACAAATACATCGGCTACACTGGGTGGCATGGGGTCGGTGGCAATGTCTGCAGTACCGATTTTGGAGAACACATATTTGATCTCTGATATTTCTTTGATTTTACTCTCCAGCGTGTCCTGCATGGATACAGCTTGGGTGAGGCTTGTTCCTGGAACACGCAAAGCATGAAGGGCGATATCCCCCTCATCCAATGTTGGGATGAACTCACTTCCAATGCGATTTGCCAATAAAAGACTTAAAATGACAAGGATTGCTGCAAAGGTAATCACCGTAGGCCGATTGTTCAGTGAAATATTTAATAACGGTTCGTATAAATTTTTAGCCCAATTTAGAATTGGATTTTCTTTTTCTGAAATTTTTCCCGAAGAGAACTGGGCGACCATCGCAGGGATGAATGTGATCGATAAAATCATGGCACCAGTTAATGCGGCTAAAATGGTAAACGCCATCGGCTGAAACATTTTTCCTTCTATACCCGTGAGTGCAAGAATCGGTAAATAGACAATCATTATAATAAGAACCCCAAATATGCTGGGGCGGGAAACCTCTTTTGTTGCATGTCGAACAATTTCGAAACGTTGCGAACGTGAAAGAATGGCACCGCCGTTCTTTTGTTCCTCCGCCAGCCTTCGTGTGCAGTTTTCAACAATAATCACAGCGCCATCCACAATGATTCCAAAATCGATAGCTCCAAGGCTGAGGAGATTACCGCTAATACGGTTACCAACCATGCCGGTAACCGCAAACAACATGGAAAGAGGAATGACGAGTGCGGTGATGATTGCCGCTCGGATATTTCCAAGAAGAAGAAAAAGAACAACAATGACCAGTAAGGCTCCCTCGAGAAGATTTTTTCTAACTGTGTCAAGGGTCGCGTTGACCAAATTGGTTCGATCGTAAACAGTTTTAGCGATCATTCCTTCGGGAAGCGTTTGGTTGATTTCTTTTAACTTTTTGGAAACTCTTAATGAAACGGTGCGACTGTTTTCACCTTTAAGCATGAAAACGGTTCCCAATACTACTTCTTTCCCATCCTGGGTGGCTGCACCAGTGCGTAATTCCTTTCCAAGACTAACTTCAGCAATATCTTTAATATAAATAGGAATCCCTAGGTGAGAACCGACGACTATCTTTTTAATATCATCAATTCCTTCCACTTGGCCGGGAGTTCGAATAAGATATTGCTGGCCGTTGCGTTCGATATAGCCTGCCCCCATATTGGCGTTATTTTTCATCAGGGCTTCCATTACGCTTCTAAAAGTGATTCCATAAGCCATTAATTTATCCGGGAAAGGAGCCACTTGATATTGTTTGGTATAGCCTCCCAGACTATTGACCTCTGCAACCCCCTTTACATTGCGCAACTGTGGGCGAATGATCCAGTCTTGAGCCGTTCTCAATTCGGTAGAAGAGTAAGTTTTAGATTTCTTAACATTTTCATCTTGATCCACCGTCCACATAAAAATTTCACCGAGACCCGTTGCAACAGGCCCCATGACAGGTTCCAGTCCAGTAGGGAGATTGTTTTTCATTTCCTGGAGACGGATGTTGATCAGTTGCCGTGCAAAATATATATCGGTGCCATCTTCAAAAACCACGGTGACTTGAGATAATCCGTACCTGGAAATGGACCGGGTGTAAGAGAGTTTTGGAATTCCAGAAAGGGCGGTTTCAATGGGAAACGTAATTCGTTTTTCCACTTCGAGTGGTGTGAAACTGGGAGCTTCGGTGTTGATTTGAACTTGAACATTGGTGATATCGGGAACCGCATCAATAGGCAGTATATTGAAATTGTAGGCTCCGAACACGGCCATAACGAGGACTCCCAGCATTACAAATGCCCTTTGCTTAATGGAGAACTTTAATATTCCGTCGAGCATGAAAAAGTCCTTTGCTTAATGGTCATGAGTTGCGGAAGATTTTTCAATTTCTGCTTTTACAGTGAAACTATTTTGATCTACAAAATATTCACCTTTTTTCAATCCGCTCAGCACTTCCGTCCAGTTACCATCGCTTTTTCCTAATTCCAGCGGGCGGGCTTCAAAGAAATTTCCGTACTTTACAAACACAACCGACCAGTTGCGGATGGTTTGAATAGCTCTTGTCGGGACGGCAATGGGAACGGTTCGTTCATAAAGAGTTATTTCTAATGTGACAAAAGTTCCCGGTCGCCACTTTGATTTTTGATTCGGTATGACTACCCGTCCCGTTACCGTTCGGCTGGTTTCGTCAATGATAGAATCCAGATAGGTCAATTTTCCTTTGGACTTGAGTTCAAGATCTTTATCGTGGACTGTGACGCTTTGTCCCAGTTTGATTGAATTTAGATCTCTGGCGGGAATAGCAATGTTTACCCAGACCTCCGATAAATCTGCGAGAAGAAAAACATCGTCATCACTTTTTACAGCTTCCCCCGTGGTCAGATGTTTTTGAATGATTATTCCCTTTATGGGTGATTTTAATTCGTACCTGCTGAAATCCTGTTCATCCTGATTAGATAGGGTTTCAATTTCTTCATCAACCAAACCCAATGTAAAAAGTTTTTGTCTCGCGGTTTGAAGGTTTAGTGTTTCTAAATCGAGATTTCTTTTTTTCTGGCGAACAGCCCATTTGCCGTCATAATCTATCTTTTCTCTCAGGGCCATATATTTAGCTTCTGAACTTTTTAAATTTTCTTCTGCCTGAAGAAATTCTGACTTTGAAGAAATTCCTTTTCCGAACAGACTTTTCTCGCGGTGGAAAACCGATCTTGCCAATTTCATTTTTGCATATGCTGGAATTAGTAATTCGCGGCTTTTCCCAATTTGCAGGTCTTTGAGTTTCTGATAGACATTTTCTAATTCCAGTTCCTTTTGCAAAAGATCGAGCATCTGGTTTGTGTTTTGAAAAAGGAGGGTCTCACGGTCGAGATCGGATTGGGTTAAACTCGCTTGCTGGATTGTAGACAGAAAGTTTATTTTTGCATCTGCAAGTTCACGGCTTTCAATGATAGCCAGAATATCTCCAGGAAAAACGCGGTCTCCTAAATCCTTTAATGTTTTTTTCACTACCCCGTCCAGCCTGGGTACAATATGAACAACCTTTTTTTCATTTAGAGCAATTTCGCCTGGTAAAGTGATTTGATTTTTAAGTTTTCCAGGGCCCGCTTTCTTAATTGTTATGTTCGAATTTTTGATAGCTACATCGGGTAGCTCTACCCTGGCTTCAATTTGCTGGAATTGCCATTCGTAATTTTGTTCTTTCCATTGCGCGCGGACTTCAACGTTGAAAGAATGGGGTTCGACCACAGATTTGTCTCCCAGAAGGTATTTCCCCATGGGTCTGAATTGAATGGTATCGACCCTGTCCAGTCTGTGTAATTTAATGGTAAGTTTCGTCTTGTTTAGAGGAACCGGTTTTCCTGAAACATCTGTTACATAAACTCTAAATTCAGGGGGGATACCTTTTTCAAAAATTTTAACCTCCAGCCGTAAATCTTTTTTGGAAAATAGCCAGCCTCCATGCGGTCCTCTTGGAATAGAACCGGTTTCTGATTCGGGGTTTATAGACTCTAGGGTAGATTTATTATCGCTGGAACTTTGTTCTAAATTTTGTGCAGTGCTTAATATATATTTGCCTGCATAAATCCCTACAGCCATAAGAAAAATTATAGGGAGAAGAAATTTTATTTTCATGAGCCTTCTCCTTTTGGTTGAATGAGGGACGGGTTTAATGACGCTAGAGGTTCGCCAATGAGTCTTTCGAGGTTTGCCACCGCCAGGTGATATTGAGCAAGAGACTCCAGGAAAAATTTCTTGGTTTGAAAATAAGTTTTTTGGCTGTCCAATACATCTAATAAGTTAAACTTCCCAAAGCGGTACCCTTCCTGAATTCCCTGAAAAGCTTTTTGGGATCCTGGGAGGATTTGATTTTTGATGGTTGTGACCTGGTTGCGGAAAAAGACTAGAGCGTTATATGCCTCTAAAAAGTTTTTTTCTGTGGATGCTTCTCTTTCCCTTTTTTCGGATTCGGCTTTTCCCAGTTTATGACGGGCTTCTTCAATAGCTCCTTGATTGCGATTAAAAAATTGCAAGGGGATGGATATTCCAAATACTACAGAATTGTCATCTGTAGGTTCATATCGTCTAAAACCTCCCTGAAGGTTTACATCGGGAATGCTTTTGGAGAGTTCGCTGTCGAGTATTGCTTGCCGCTGCTCCAACTCAGTGGCCCATCGCGCTAAATCGGGATTATTCGCCAATCGGTTTTTTAAGTTTTCCAGTGAGGGGATCTCGGAAATTTGATTTAGATTGCCTATAGCAGATTCGAATAGTGGATTCGCGGTTCCCCATGTAATAGATAGATTTCCTCGTGCCACTTTTAATTCACGTTTTGCATTTTCCAATTCGATTTTTAAGGAAGAAAGATTTAATTCAGATTTGATTTTTTCAAGAGCTGCCACTTTACCTGCTTTGATTCTTTCGTTGACCGTATTTAGAAATTTTTCACTTAGTTGTATAAGGTCATTTGTTAGCTCTATGCTTTGCTGGGCTTTCAAAAGCAATGCGTAGGATTTGGCTACTTGGGTCAATACATTCATACGCTTGGTTTCATAGTCCCAGTCAGCTAGTTTCTTTGAGAGATTGCTTGAATGTATCCTTGCAGCTCTTTTTCCACCTAATTCAATCAACTGACTTAGTTGAATAGTGGTTTGCGATTGGTCGTATCGATTGAATCCATTGAATCCTCCTGTCCCTGTGCCATCTTCTAAAAAAATATTCAGTTCTGGATTGGGCAATAGGCTGGATTGCAGGGCGTGAGCTTCTTTTGCCCTTTTCTCAAAAGAAAAGGCTTGAAGCTGCGGGTTATGCATTAAAGCCAGGGCCACCGCGTCTTTAAGAGTGATAGATTTTTGCGGTGCATTTTTATTTTGGACGATGGGCTCCGCATAAATGGGGTGGGGTATAAAAACCCAACCCATCATGACGAGTCCAATGAAAAAATTCTTCATTACAGCTTCCTCAATCAATTTTAAAAACCAGCCAGCAATGCTGAAATGCACGAACGGAATATTTGCCAAAGGCAAACCTCCAGAGGTCAATCAGTTTTGTTGGCGATGTTTGTGATGAAATTAAATAAGAAAAGCAGGAGGGGAACGTGCAAGAAATATTTTGGGTGGCCCCGAGATAATTTGAGAAAATTTATCGGGAATAAAAAAAGATGAAGAATCTAAATTAGTGATTGGGGAATAACCAAGTGTTCCCGCATTTTTGACAACCGATGTCCCTTTTACTAGTTTTGGTTTGTGGAGATTGAGGTTTTTAGTATCGTCAAAAGGGTCTGAGTGATGATGTTCACCGTCATTATCAGAGTGGCGATGTCCTTCACTCGGTGAATCTTCATGATGGATGAAATGAGTCAGCGTTTCCAGTTCATGAGAATGAAAATGACCCTGATGATGATGAGGGGTCAATTCTGCATCGTGCGTGTGAGTGTTGTCCGGATGATAATGGATAAATGGTAGAAAAAAGAATTGGAATCCGCAAAGGAAGACCAATGCAAACATTAATCCATATTTTTTTTTGTAAAATGAAATCATTGGCTCACAGGCATCAATATAAAGCTATACATTCATTATATTATCGGAAGATATCCTTAAATTATAAACGAATTAAGGGAGTTCAGGCAATATTTTGTGGTCTTAAAAGCAATTTGAGCTAAACTCCGATATCGAATCTTGTTTTTCAGGAATTTGAAAGTGTTTTTATCCCTACATGGCAAGGCCCATAAATACGTGGATCTGGGCTTTTGTTTTCACAAAAACGTACAGACTTATAGCATCAAGGGCACCTTGTGATTTTTGTTGAGAAGATAAATAAACAGTTTGGCTCGAAGATCATTTTCCGGGATGTGAGTTTTCATTTGCGTCCCAAGGAAAAGGTTGGCCTGATTGGTGAAAATGGCACTGGCAAAACCACTTTGTTTAAAGTCATCATTGGGAGGGAATCTGTGGATTCCGGGCAAGTGACTTTAAGGAAGGGCTTACGCTACGGCCTGCTCGAGCAGGATCAGGAAGGGGGCAAAGAATCAGTGCTGGAGAGAGTGGTGCTGGGTGACCCTTACTTTTTGCAAGTGAAAAAAGAAATGGAAAAACTGGAAGCCGATCAAAAATTCCAGGATCGGTACGGTGAGTTGCAGCATGAGTTTGAGCGGCTGGGGGGGTATGATCGCGAAGCACGGGCTAAAATTATTTTACAAGGATTGGGTTTCAAGCCGGGGCAGTGGGAAAAATCACTGGACCAACTTTCCGGGGGATGGCGCATGCGAGTGGAACTTTCGCGAATCTTGCTTCAGCGTCCCGATGTGTTGCTTCTTGATGAACCTTCAAACCACCTCGATTTGCAGTCGGTGATTTGGCTGGAATCCTTTCTACAATCCTATGAGGGCAGCGTCCTCTTAATATCCCATGATAGAAAATTTCTAAATACACTCACTACGCGTATCTTTGAATTGGATCGTGCAACGTTGACGGTCTATTCTGGAAATTATGATGCCTATGAAAAACTAAAGGAAGATCAACGAGCTCAACTCGAGTCACAGGCGGCAAATCAGAGCCGGCGCATTGCTGAAGTGGAACGATTTATAGAAAGGTTCCGCGCCAAAAATACAAAAGCGACGCAAGTGCAAAGCCGAATCAAAATGCTGGATAAAATGGAACGGGTTCAAACTTCTGAAAGCAGTAAGGCAATTCATTTTCGGTTTCCACAACCCGTGAGAACGGGACGAAATGTTCTGGAGATGGAGAAAGTGGCCAAGTGTTACGGTGCTTTGAAAGTGTATGAGAATTTTTCGGTGACTCTTGAAAGAGGATGCAAAGTAGCTTTGGCAGGTGAAAATGGAGCGGGAAAATCAACACTGCTTAAAATGATGGCAGGTGTGCTCCAGCCTGATAGCGGGGAAGTTAGACAAGGTGTTAAAGTGTCCCGATCTTATTTCGCACAGCATCAGGGAGAATCGCTAAATTTTAGTCATACCGTTTTAGAATCGTTGCAGGAGTCGGCTCCTGGACTTTTGCGGACCCAACAAAGAAATATTCTCGGTGCATTTTTGTTTTCAGGAGATGATGTGGAGAAAAAAGTTTCGGTGTTGTCTGGAGGAGAAAAATCGCGATTGGCTTTGGCCCGAATGCTTTGTGGTAATGCTGTATCAAGGGCTTCTTTACCAACGGATGCAGAGGCTTCTGCGCCACCTTCCTGCATTTTACTGGATGAGCCGACCAATCATCTAGATATTCGTTCTCGTGAGCACCTTGCCGCTGTTTTGGCAGATTATGAAGGAAGCTTAGTGATCATTTCTCATGACCGGTTTTTTCTCGATGGTTTCGTAAATAAAGTTTGGGAGGTCGCCAATGGAAAAGTGCGTGAATACGACGGAAACTATAGCGAATATGAAGATGCCAAGTTAAAAGAAAATCCAATAGAAGAAAAGGTGCTCGCAAAAGGTAACGAAAAAATTGCACCCGCCAGCTCATCATTGGAAAAGGAAAGAAAGAGGAAAGAAGCGGAAGAGCGCAACTTGCGCTACAAACAATTAAAACCGTTAGAGGTTCGGTTGGGAAAAGTGGAGAATCGCCTGGAAGTTTTGATGTCGGAAAATCAACAGCTACAATCTGCCCTTGCTGATTCGGGAATTTATGAAGCGGACCAAAAAAATCGCCTAATGAAAACTATGGAACAGCAGCGAATAATTAAAGAGGAAGAACAAAATTTAATGAAAGAATGGGATGAGCTGACCCAATCAATTGAAGAAGTCCAAAAAGCTTAATCCTCAGAAAAAAATAATAGCCCTTTTGATCTAAGCCAGCGTTGCTCATTGTAATTTTTACATAAGAAAAATAGTTTTTTATTTAATGCGCTAATTTCTTTCTGGCATTGAATCAACTCATTCAAGGCATCCTTTTCGGATTCATAAGACGAGCGAATGGTTCTCTTTTGTTTTTTTAATTGGAAATTTTGTTGGTAAGTATCGAGGTATTCCATTTCGATTTCTCACAATTATTAAATAGGGATGAGCAACTCCTTTATAGGTAGAATAACATATATAGAAAAGAACAGTAAATGTTTTTTATTTGATCGTAAGCATTTGTTTATATAGGTTTTCAATAATTTAACCTTCAGTGAGATTTATATGGAGTGGACAGTTTTTCTGCTCAGTGGGCTGATTATTTTGGCTGGAATGGTGGTGCTCCATATTTTATGGGGCGCCCTGGCATCCTCTATTGCCGTGGACCATTCGTCGTATTTTGAATTTTGCTGACTTAAAACCGGGAGAAACTCTTTGCGATCTGGGTTGCGGTGAGGGTCGGGTTTTGACCACCGCTGCAAAAAAATATTCCGTTGAAGGGATTGGTGTTTAAATAGATCCGATCAAAGTCGGACTGGCTCGGTTGCTGGCGAAGTGGAGGGGCGTTTGGAAGTTTTAATGTCAGAAAACTAACTCCTTCAGTCTGCCCTTGCTGATTCAGGAATTTATGAGGTGGACCAAAAAGTTCGCCTAATGAAAACTATGAAACAGCAGCGAATTCTTAAAGAGGAAGAACAAAAATAAATGAAAGAATGGGATGAACTGACTCTATCGATTGAGCAAGTCCAAAAAACTTAAATCTTAGGAAAAGTTACTTTCCCTCTGGATTTAAGCCAATGCAGTTCCCTGTCATTTTTACATAAGGAAAATAGTTTATTTTTTAATTCATTTAATTCTTTCCGGCACTCAATCCAATCCATAATGGTATCGTGTAAGGTTCCCTGACCCGGGAGATTGGTACTGTTTTTTTTCTCGTGTTGTGCTTTTTGTGGGTATGTGCTGAGGAGATTCATTTTGGTTGCTCCTTTTGGTTGCACTAGTTGTTTATATTGATAATATCATAAAAAGAAAAAAACTGTAAATGTTTTTTATTAGATCTAACCTTTTGTTTATTTAGACTTATAGACATTTTATTTGGTTGAATTTTTTATGGATTGGACTTTTTTCCTGCTCAGTGGGCTGATTATTTTGGCTGGTATGGTGGTGCTTCCCATATTTTATGGGGCGCCTTGGCATCCTCTATTGCCGTGGACCATTCGTCGTATTTTGAA
>Ga0114932_10000721_pt1 | contig 38778 bp, 29 predicted proteins | sample 2SBtaG_2_FD_87286 | JGI IMG/M metagenome (GOLD analysis project Ga0114932, IMG submission 87286) | Deep subsurface microbial communities from Kolumbo volcano to uncover new lineages of life (NeLLi) - 2SBTROV12_ACTIVE470 metaG | ecosystem: Environmental > Aquatic > Marine > Volcanic ...
CCGCGCATCATCATCTTCTTCGCCCTCGCCGCCATGGTTGTTTCCAGCCTGGGCGTGACCGGTTGCGCCGAGCAGCGTGACGCGATCGACCGCGTGCAGCCCAACGTCGTGCGCAAATCCGACCTCGCCGGCGACTTCTACTACCAGCGCACGGTCGTCGACGTGCCGGCGTCCAACGGCTTCACGTTCGTCGGCAACACCGACCACTCGGGCCTGCAGAAGATCAAGTTCGACATCCAGGAGAAGTGGCTGTTCGTGCGCCGCAACGTCGAGCTCATCGAAGGCGCCGACGACAAGGCCGCCAAGGGCAAGGACTACGAGGGCGAGGTCGTGGGCGCGTTCCCGATCGTCAAGCACTTCGATATCCGCTACGCCTACAACCCGACCACCGGCGAAGAGATCAACGTCGTCGAAGAGAACGCCGTCGACCGCCCGTGGTTCGAGCGCGAATACGTCCGCGTCGATTGGTCCAAGAACAACGTCACCAACTACCAGCTCGACTTCGAGCGCAAGTCGATCGAGCCCGTGCCCTATTTCGTGCAGCGCGACGATCCCGATGGCCCTGCGCATCCCGACGAACCGTTGTTCGACTACCTTCCAGCGAACGGCGAAGGCGACACAAGCAGCGACCCCAAGAGCCCGCAGGACCGCGGGCTTCTGCGTTATTTCGACGTGACCAGCCGCATCTTCGCCAAGGCCGGCACCATCGAGTACGGCAGCTACGGCAAGATCCCGGTGTGTTGGCTGCTCGGCAACGAGACGACCGAGTGCGGCGCCGGCGAGTACGCCATCCGCCACAGCTTCAAGCGCATCGACCCCAAGCACCAATACGTGCCGCAGCCGTACAAGGGCGCCAAGACGGATATGTTCGGCTTCTTCTGGGTCAACCGAAAGACCTACAGCCACAAACACGGCATCAAGTACCCGCTGCAGAAGCGCTATCTGCAGCGCCACAACATCTGGGTCGATTGGCTCGACGAAAGCGGTAAGGAGATCCCCGAGTCCAAGCGCACGCCGCGGCCCGTCGTCTACCACGTCAACCGCGAGTTCCCGGGCGACCTTCGGCCTGTCGCGCGCAAGGTCGCCAAGCAATGGAACAAGGTGTTCAAGGACACGGTCGCCGCCACGGGCAACAAGTATGCCGGCGACATGTTCATCCTGTGCGAGAACAACCCGGTCAAGGAAGGCGACCCGGCCCAGTGCGGCAAAGCCGGTGATGCCCCGCGGCTCGGCGACATCCGCTACTCGTTCATGGCGTATGTGCCCAAGTACATGAAGTACGGGCTGCTCGGCCTCGGACCGTCCAACAACGATCCGGAGACGGGCGAAATCATCAGCGGCATGGGCTACGTCTACCACCACAACAACACGGCGGCGTGGCGCACGGTCGAGATGCTCGAGCTGCTCAATGGCACCCGCAAGGCCAAGGACTTTATCGACGGCGTCGACCTCACCGACTGGGTCAAGCAGGTCAACAGCAACAAGACGCGCTTTGAGATGCGCGGGCTCGATGACGCCAAGAAGATGGTCGAGCGCATCGCCGAAAACGACGAGAGCAAATACTGGAGCGGTCGTCGTGAGCCGATCTCCGAGGCCGACCAGGCGTTCATGGGCAAGCACGGCACGCAGGCGTGGATCGACGACAAGCTTTCGCAGATGCACAAGCTCGGCCACCTCAACGGCGAGGCGATCGATCCGCAGGCCAAGATGGAGCGCATCAAGGGCACCGAGCTCGAAAAGAAGATGATCCACCCCGAGATGAAGCTGCACGCGGGCTTTCATCCCGATGATCCGGTCGACAACAAGCTGCTCGAGGCCGCGTCCCCCGCGCGCCTGTCGAAGCTGCGACAGTCCGGCGAGCTCACGAAGATCCGCGAAGAGATCGCCGCGAGCCGCAACATGTACCTGCCCGAGATGGTCGACGACGCGCTGCTCGGCCTCGCCAAAGAGGTCAAAGGCAAGAACAGCGACGAGACCTGGAAGATCGTCAAAGACGCCGTGTACACCGCGGTTCTCGCGCACGAAGTCGGCCACTCGCTCGGCCTGATGCACAACTTTGGCGGCAGCGACGATGTCGTGAACTACCACGACGGCTACTGGAAGCTGCGCGACGACGGCAACGTGGGGCCGCGCCTGGTCGACCCGATCTCCGACAAGGAGCGCGACGGCAAGATCTACAACTACGCGTATTCATCGGTCATGGACTACGCCGGCCGCCTCACCATCGACGGCCTCGGCGTGGGCAAATACGACCGCGCCGCGATCCTGTTCGGCTATGGCCACAAGGTCGAGGTCTTCGAAGACGCCGGTTCATCGCCCGCGCTCTGGGACCGCTGGTACAACACCCGCGGGCGCATCTTGCAGTTCTTCGCGACCGGTCCGCGCGAGATCCACTACACCTCGATCTACAAGACCATCGGCAAGAAGATGTACGAGGCGGACAACCGCCGAATCATCGACGTCGACCAGCTGCAACCCAACCTCGCGACCGCCAAGCTGGGCGCCAACACCTACCACCGCGTTCCCTACATCTACTGCAGCCACGGCCGCAGCGATCTCGGCGACAAGTGCCTGACCCGCGATTTCGGCGCCGACTCCTACGAGCGGATGCGTCACTTCCTGCAGGAGTGGGACACCTGGTACATCGCGCGCGCCTTCCCGCGCGGCAGCATGGGCGTGTGGAACAACACCTACGCGGGCCGCTACTACCGACGCATCTACCACCGCATCAAGCAGTGGCACGACATCTACGGGCTCTACGCCGCGCTGCTCCCCCGCTTTTACACGCCGCTGCAGATGCAGACCTTCCTGACCGACCCGGTAAACGGCTGGGGCGGCTACACCTGGGCCATCCAAAACGGCTTTCAGTACCTCGTCGAGACGATCCTGATGCCCGACGTCGGCACGTACGGCAATCGCACCCAGCCCGACGGCACCAAGCTGTACAAGAACGAGGGGACAGGCGTGCCGCTCGGGGTCGATGAGGCCCGCTACTACAGCACCAACTGGAGCTTTGGCGGCGACAAGGACTGCGGATTCTTCTGGCAGGAGTGCCTGCATCGCATCGGCTTCTACGTCGACAAGGTGATGGCGATGGAAGCCATCAGCGATTCGCGCACCAACTTCGTCGCCAAGGCCAGCCCGATCGACATCCGCGACTGGCACGTCAGCTACTACAACACGTTCGGCGAGAGCATCCGCCGCATCCACGCCGCCATGCAGTCGGGCGAGTGGTCGCGTGTCGGCCCGTGGCTCCAGGGCGGCAAGCTGCGGTTCCCCAACTACAGCGGAAACCTGCAGACCAAGCACAGCAACGCGTTTGACCCCGCGGCCGACTTCACGGTGCAGCTGTACTTCGCGCTGCTGGGCATGGCGAACTTCCAGACCAACTACGATCGCCGCTTCATGGACGAGGCGCGTGTGTGGGTCGAAGGAACTGGTAAGGCTCCTAAGCTTTCGGCGAAGGACGTTGTCAACTTCGCCGATCCCTGGTCGGGACTGACGTACGGCGCCCTCAACAAGAAGGACGGCGCGGGCTGGGCGATGATCAACAAAGCCAACACGCTCAAGTCGCGCAGCAATCACTGCGACACCAAAAAGGCGACGGTGACCACGGCCGATGACTGCAAATCGGGCACCTCCAACGCGTGGAAGGCCGCGGCGGACAAGTCGCTGTCTCGCTACGTGCAGCTTATCCAGAGCCTGTCGGAGATGAGCTTCCGGCTCGAATACGGCGACCCGTACAACCCGTAGAACACCGAATTCGCGGCGCCAACGGGGATTGCAGTTCAAACTTACGACGGGTAGAAGCGCGGGACCCTATTACCGGAGCCCCCGATGACCACACCGTCCACCGCGCTGCGCCTTGTTTTCGCGCTGACCATCTGTCTGACCGCCTGCAAGGGCAAAGAAGCCAAGTCCGGCCAAGAGGCCCCCAAAGCCGGAGCCAAGAAGGACGAAGCCGGCAAGAAAGGTGACAAAGCCGAAGCGAAAGCTGCCGACAAGGCTGCAGAAAAGGCCGGCGAAGCTGCAAAGGCGGGCGAAGCTCAAAAGGCCGACAGCGGCGAGATCAAGCCGCCTGCATACGCCGACGTGCTCGCCGCGCGCTTCAAGGCAGCCAAGATCAACTTCACCCACAAGGACGACGCCAAGCGCAAGGCCGCCTTCGATGCTGCGTTCCAGCCGAAGATCGGCGCGCTGACCAAGTTCAAGTTCCCCGACACCAGCGTTCAGCTGAGCGCCATCGAGCTGACCGAGCGCAACGATCCGACCAAGAAGGCCGCCTACGCCGCTCTCAAGGGCATGCTCGCCCAGCTCGTCGCGCACGACGCCGAATACAAGCGCCAGCACACGCGCGAGGATTGGGGACTGGCCAACCTGCTCATCTACAAGAGCAAAGACGCCGCCCTCGCGCGCAAAATCGCCGCGCAGATCACGCTGGCGAGCCGCTGTGGCGTCGCGATGGGCATCGGCCTGACCGAAGAGACGTTCGCCAAAGCGCTCGCGGCCAGCGTCACCTGGAACGGCACCAAGGCGACCGCCTCGGACGCCACCGACAAGTACAAGGATCTTGGCGCCGCGAAAGTGTGGGCGGTCACCGTCGACGATCCGAATGTCGTGACGCTCGTGGCGCAGGTCGCCGACGAAGCCACCAAGAAGAAGGTGCGCGACGCGTTCCAGAGCAAGTACGCCGCGCCTGCCAACGCCAAGAACCCGAAGCTGACCGGTGGCAGCGACCAGTACGACACGCCGACGATGGCCATCCTGTCGATCGCGGACATGAGCGGCGCCAACGACCCGTCTGTGAAGTCGGCGTCCAAGGCCGTGACCGGCCAGTTCTTCAAGATGAGCAAGTGCCTCGCCAACCCGGCGCCGATGCAATAGCGATCGCTCGCCGCAGGGCAGCGCTCATCGATGCGCTAGACTGGGCTTGTGAACACCAACGCCGAGCTCTTCGCCGCCAAACACGATCTCGCGGTCGCCGCGTTGCGCGAAGTCGGGCGGTTTGCTCACGACGGCGGCGCCGTGCCCGGACCCCGGTGGCCGCGTTACGGTGCGGCGGCGGACAAGGAGCTCGAGATCGGCAACGTCTTCACGCTCGAGCCGTCGATCGCTGATGTCGCCGGCACATCGACGACCGGCGACTTGCTGCCGTGTTTCGAGATCCAGGCGACGTGTTCACGGACGATGTCGAGCGCCACCTTCACGCATGTCGGGCAGGGCGGTGCGTGGACTGTGATTTGCACCTTCGCAGATTCGCGCGGATGGATGGCGGCGGGCAGGGCGGAGCGCTTGTTGTCATAGCGGCCCTTGATCGGGCGACCCTCGGCATCGAGCCAGTGGTAGCTCAGGCCCACATCGTGCAGCCAGCTGGTGTTGCCGGTGTTGCGCACGGTGACCTCGACGACGCCAGGCGTGGCGGCTGACGGCGGCCAGACGACTTCGCGCACATCGTACATCTGGAAACCGTAGCGCTCGGACCCGCCAATAGCGCGCACCTTGGAGCGCCGCAGGATGTCTTGGCTTGATGCCCCAAAGACGGCGCGAAGGCCCGAACCGAAGGTCGCCGCGATGTCGCTGCGAGCCGCGTCGTCGTGCCCGACACGTGTGCCTTTGGGAGGACCGGTTGGGTAGGTCTGCAGCAGGAACAGCTCGCGCACCTTCGCGGCGTCGCGGCGGTCGGAGACGGTCAACTCGAGCGTCCGATCGACGGTCTGGAAGGCCACGAGAAAGGGCGAACCCGCTGACGTATGGACCACGAACGCCCACTTCCGAACTTTCCGCTGCAAGGGCAGGCCGTGCACGTCGCTGGTGGCGGCGTCCCGAAGCCCCACGGCGCACAACAAGGTCGGCATGACATCCACGTGGCTGCCCATCGACTTGTCGCCGGGTTTGATGAGCCCCGCGACGCCGGAGAAGAGCAGGGGAACGCGTGTCTGTATGTCGCAAAGCTCCGAGTCGTGGGTCAGCTTGCCGTGCTCGTTGAACTCTTCGCCGTGGTCGCCGGTGACCGCCACGATGACGCCATCTTTTCGCAGCGGCGCGAGCGCTTGCATCAGCCGCCCGAACTGCCGATCCGCCGAGAAAAGGGCGCTGCGGTAGCGGTTCTTGGCGTGTTCGATGTCTTCGTATGCCCCGGCCTTGAACGTGGCTTCGTCGACTACCGGTGCAAAGCGCGGCTTTGCGGTGTCCCAGTGGTACGGAAAGTGGGTGCTGTCGAGCAGGACAATGAGCAGCGATCGTTCGCCACGCTCCGCCGGGTTCGTGAGCAGCTTGACGGCGCTGTCGATGGCGCACTTGTCCATCTCGGCCCGCGTCCTCGCCCCGCGCGCGTGGCAGCCGACCGCGTCGAGGTAGCTGGACGCTCGCTCCCGATCGCGACCGAACGCGATGTCGGCGACGCGGTAGTAGTTCAAGCCCGCCGCTGACCGAACGTGCACGCGGTATCCGGCGTCGGAGAAGGCCTGGATGGGCGGCGGGAGGCGCTTGGACTCGGTGCGGCTCGCGAGTCGATGCCACCAGAGGCCGTGGGCTGAGAACAGCAGCGTGTACCAGGACGCGTGGGTTGCATTGGCGGCAGACCGCGCGTTGGGGTAGCCGATGGCGCCGTTTGCGAAGCGATGCAGGTTCGGTGCTGTTTGCGGCTCGATCGCGTCCGATCGCAGGGACTCGATGATCACCAGGACCACCGTCTTTGCGGCGTCGGCGGCGAGTGTGGATACCGGTGGTGGCCCGTCGAGGACCGGAGGGCTGGGGGGCTTGGACAGTCGGATCGAAGGCGGCGTTCCGGCGGCGACAAAGCGGGTAGCCATCCGGTCGGGGCCGTAGAAGGCGCTGAGCACGGACGGCACCGAACGTGCGCCGGGGACCAGGCCAATCAACCCGGCCGCGACAACGACTACGCCGAGCCAAGCGCGCCCCGGCTGGCCAAGAGCGAGCTGCGGCCACCACCGAGCCGGCGCGTTCCAAACCTTGCCGACCGCGGCGCCGACAACGAACGGCGCGACCGACACAACGAGCAGCGTTGCGGCCCCGACGCCGGATTCGTCGAGCGCGCGCGCGACGCCTTGCCAACCTTCGTTGTGGCGAATCTCGGCCAAGACCCACAAGCCCTGGTTTGCGCGGACAAACGCGTAGAGATCGACCGCCAGCACGCCGACAAGACCGGTCCCGAGAGCAACGCACGCAACACGCGCGATTGCGCCAAGGCGAGCGACGAGGTGTCCCAGCACGCCGGCGACGAGCACCCAGCCGGCGACTTGGGCCAGGGCCCGCTTGGTGGAAACGCCGGTGACGGTGGAGACGACAGCCGCCAACAGCGCGCACCACAGCATCCACCCGAGAATGGCTGCAACAGGGCTGTATCCGCCGGCATCGGCGCGCTCGGTCGGGTCGCTTCGGGTCACGCCGCCATGATGCACGTGGAGGCCACGAAAGGCATTTCCCCGCGGTCGCTAATCCGCACCCCGGTCGCTAAGGTGCCTTGCTCACGTCGACGGTGCCGGGCGGCAGCGGGATGAACATCTTGGTCCCGGCGGCGACGCCTTGTTCCGTTCCGACGGCGAGGGTTTGTTCGATTGTGGGGGCGTGACCGGCGAACGCGAGTCCGTACGCACCGCCGGTAATGAAGGTGTGCTTGACCGAGCTGTTTGGGCAATCGCGCAGCAGCACGCCGGTTCGAGCGTTCTTCGCGATCAGCACATTGTGGACGTCGACCTCGGCCTCGCTGGCCACGAAACCGTCCGCGATGGAGTAGAACTCGCCCTTGCCAGCCGCTCTCTTGTCAGCCGGGTATTTGCCGGGGCCCGTGGCACCGAGCACCGAGTCATGGATGGTGGTTCGCGACTTGCGGACGGTCACGGCAGCGGTGCGGTTGGCGACCGAGCGGCAGGCCGACAGCGTGCAGACCTTCTTGACGACGTCGCATGTGAAGCCGGTCCCGTACTGGCCCGCTGTGTCCACCGCCGTCCTTGCGACCAAGACGCCGGTCATCTTGACGTTTGATGCGCCGATCGCCACCACGCCGCCGTCGAGGTTGGCGATCGCCGCGCTGCCGACCAGGTGGATGTCCGCGCCGATCTGAGCGATGACACCGCGACCTGCCTCCGCGGCCTGGGGCGGCGCTCGGGTGTGATCCACCAGCAACCCCGAACCGTGCACGACGCCGCCGTCCGTCACGACCAACCCGGTGCCGATGGCCCGCGTAACCCGGACCGACTCGAGATCAGCTCTGGCACCCGTCGACACCGAGAGGCCAACGGGCGCCCCTTTGCCAGCGTTGCCTGCGCCGATGTTGTCGACGAGCACACGACGGAGGGTTGCGGTGGAGGTGTTGCGGATCATCAGGCCTGCGTGGTGACCGCCCGTGATGCGCAGCTCCTCCGCATCCAGGATCGCGAATTGATCGACGTTGAGCCCCCATCCGAACAACTTGTCGGCCTCGCGTGGCAGCGTCCCATCGATCAGCACCTTTCGCAGTACGAGCTTTGTCCCTTTGCCCGTGGCGGCTACGCCTACCCCGCGATTGCCGGTTGTCCGTACGTTGTCCAAACGCAGCTCGACGCTGTGGGAGGCGTTGACTCCGCGGCCCTGTTTGCCGGCGATCGTGGCCCGCGTATCGTCGAATATTGCGCCGCGAACGGTCGCCTTGGCCGCTGGCCCGTAGATGCTCAGGCCGGATTGCGGGTTGGCCCAGATGCGCGCACCGGCGATCGTCGCCTCGGCGTGATTGGCCACGCGGATTCCTGCCGCGGCTGTCACGGTGTCGGCGACCTGTTGGGTGTGCGCGACCGCGATACCCCTGGCCGTCAGGGTCGAACCGGGCCCCCCGGCGTAGACGCCAAATATGCGCGCCCGATCGATTCGCACGCCGGCCAGGTTCGCGGCGCCCCCGTGTTCGATCGCGACGCCGTACCCGAACATCCCCGACTTGTTGGCGCCAACGTTATCGATGAGCACGTTCTGAGCGACGATGGTGCCGCCCCGCGCAGCCAATGCGACGCTGCGAGCTTTTCGAATGCGAACGTTCTGCAGCTCGATCGTGCCGTTGGCCAGGGCATCCACGGCGACACCTCCGCCGCCAGTGTCGTCGAGTCGCATGCGGTCAATGACGCTGTTCGTCAGTCGCGCCTTGGTCTTGCCGACGACCGTTCCGACGCCGATACCCTTCAAATCGGTGAGCCATAGGCGGTCGAGGTGTGTGTCGCTGTGTTCGGTGACCGCGACGCCCCAACCAGCGCCCTGCAGGTGCACGCGCTCGATGTGAACGGCGCCGCTGAACGGGCCCGCCACGCGGAACGCGATCTCCGTGTCCTTTGTCCGACCATGGACCATGGCCGCGCAGCGCCCTCGGATCGTCACTGGGATGGAGATCTTGAACCCGAGGTCGTACGTGCCTGCGGCGATTGAGAGCGTGTCGCCCGACTTGGCCTTGGCGGCCGCTTGCAGGACGGTGGCGAACGGTTTCCCACGGGTGCCGTCTCCTATGTCGCTGCCTTTCTCGGCGCTGACGAAGAGCCGGCCCGGGCCGTCATCCAGCTTCGGCTCACCCCAATGGTCGGTGCCACAGTCGGCGGGGTCGGGCTTGCAAGCGGGCAGTGCGCTGGCGGGAGCGGGGACGCTGGCGTCGACTACAAACCCGGGTGGACAGACACCGGGCCACGACACGCCTGCGTGCAGGCATCGCGGATCCTGGGGAAGCTCTCCCGCCGCGTTTCGCTGACAAATCGCCCGGTCGTCGCCGGTGCAGAAGCGCGCCGTGAGCGACGGATCACTCGCCGTCGTGTCCACGCAGAAGAACGTGTCGTGTGGACCCGGCAGCTTGTCTTGGTCTGGCCAGGGTGCGCCTGACTTTGGCGGCTGAGCCAGGGTGGCTACCTCCAGGTTTGTGCTCGGCGCAACGCCACTGCCCGCAAATGAGCCCGCGACGACACACGCACCATCGTTTCGAGGCGTGCTCCCGGCGGGGCAACCGCTTCCTTTTTCCAGGTCGTCCATCGTGCAAGCGCGCGCCGTCTCGATGCCCACGTCGCGGCACCAGCGCGGGACACATGCCATCGTGTCCGCCAGCGCTACCTTGGAACATCCGGCGGGCCCGACGGGATGGCACGCGTCCGCTTCGAACCCATAGAACGTGCCGGTCGGACAACACGAACCGTCCTCGCGGCGCGTGACGTCTGGACACGGGCTCGGCGAAACGTCCTTTCCGGGTTGCGATGGCTCGGATGCTGAATCGCTGCACGCAACCGCTGTCGCCCCGATCGCGGCGGTCAACAACAAGCAAGTCGACACCCAGCGCTTGCATCCTGCGGCCAACTTTTTTATCCCCTTGCCGCGAATCGAACCCGGCTCCGGCCGCACGCACCGAGGGAAGTAGCCATGGCAGGTCACAGTCACTCCGCCAACATCGCGATCCGAAAGGGCGCGCAAGACAAGAAACGAGCGAAGCTGTTCTCGAAGCTCGCCAAGGAAATCATCATCGCTTGCAAGGTGGGCGATCCGGATCCGGAATCCAACCCACGTTTGCGGCTTGCGCTGCGAAAAGCGCGCGCTCAGTCCCTGCCCAAAGCCACCATCGAAAGGGCCATCAAGAAGGGTAGCGGCGAGCTCGGCAGCGATGATTACCAAGAGCTGATCATGGAGGGCTACGGCCCCGGCGGCATCGCCGTGTACATCGAAGTGCTGACCGACAACCGCAACCGCGCTGCATCGGAGATTCGGCACGCCTTCAACAAGGGTGGCGGCAACCTCGGCACGTCGGGATGTGTCGGCTACATGTTCAAGCGGCGCGGAGTCGTCACGGTCCGCGGCGACGAGGACGACGTCATGATGGCCGCGCTCGATGCCGGTGCTGAAGACGTCGAGGACAACGGCGACGGCACATTCGAGGTCCTGACCGAACCCGCCGAATGCGAGGCGGTGGTCAATGCGCTTGGAGACGCGGGCGCCGAGGTCGTCAAAGATGAGGTCCTGTTCATCCCGGACAACCGCATGAAAATCGAAGGCAAACCGGCCCAGCAGCTGCTGCGGATGCTCGACGCGCTCGACGATTGTGATGACGTCCAGGGCCTCACGCACAACGCCGATCTGTCCGCTGAGGACGTCGAGACGTTCTCCAATTCGTAGGCTCGTTTGGCACCACTGCGCCGCCTCAACAGCAACGCGATCGTCCGTAAAATGGGGCCCATAGCCCTCGGCCAGCGTGTCTTTACCATGTTCGCGACGATGTGCGGCTGCAAACTGTCACGATGTGCACTGTTGTGCCGGCGCTGGTGTCCCACTGTGACACCTCTAAACGCAACCATGTGACCCAATTGCGGCGTGTTGGCCCCGGCAAGGTCAATTTTCCGCTTGCAATCGTCTCCGGAGGGGGCTTCAATGCCCCATGATGGTCGGGTTGAACACCGCCGCCCGACCGATCTGAGGATTCGATGCATCATCGCTTCACTGATCCCCAGCGCATGGGTGCGCTGGCGGCGGGCCGAAAATCTATCTTTTTTGCTGTCCTCACGGCAGCTGTCACATGGGGCTGCGTCACCCCAGGTGTGCAGGACAACACGGCGCGCGGGGCTGGCCTCCCCGTTGGTGGAATCGACACCAACGTGAAGGCCAGCCCCGCGGTCGACGCCGAGTGCACACCTGGCCAGCGCACCTGTGGGAGCCTCGCCGGTCTGAAGACCTGCGGCGCCGACAGTCGCTGGCAAATGGCCGCCTGCGGGACCGACCAGCTGTGCGACGACGGCGCTTGCTCGGATGTGATCTGCAAGCCGGGCGCGATGGGCTGTGACGGCCTCGCAATCACGCGTTGTAGCGCGCGTGGAACCCGCTGGGTGGCTGTCGACGCCTGCGCGGGCAAGACCACCTGCGCCGGCGGGCAGTGCATCGAGCAGACATGCACCGTCGGTGAAGCCAAGTGCGTCGGCAACGCTCTCGTCGCGTGCGTCGAGACCAACGAGTGGCACAAGATCGTGTGCGCCATGGACGAGATCTGCGTCGACGCGACGGCAACCACTCAAGCCGGCTGCGTGGCTCAGATCTGCCCCGCTGGCAAGACGGTTTGCGAAGGCGATCGCGTGTTCTCGTGCGGCGCCGATGGGATGACCAAGACGCTCGCTGACGACTGCGAAAAAGCCGGCGCCGATGGACAAGCGCGCGCATGCCTGGGCGGTGCTTGCGTCCCGAAAGTGTGCCCCGCCCTGACCAAGACCTGCGACGGTGACGCGGTCGCGACCTGCAAGCCCGACCACAGCGGCTGGCAGAAGACGCCGTGCGCCGCCGGTGAGACGTGCTTCAACGGTGCGTGCACGACCAAGCACTGCGCACCGAGCGAGACATTCTGTGACGCCCTGACCGTGATGAAATGCGACGCAAGCGGCACCAAGAAAACCTTGGTCAAGACCTGCAACGGCAACCTCCAGGAATGCAAACAAGGCGGCTGCGTCGACCTCGCGATCGTGTGTGGCGACGGCTTCTGCGACGAAGGCGAGAGCTTTGATAACTGCGCCAAGGACTGCAAAACCAAGTCGGTGCTCGCCCCCGACTTTGACAAGATCGACCCCAAGTCGCCGCTCGCCCTGCCGCGAACGCCGCGAATGCTCACCAAGTCCGCGCCCCACGCTTCCTACACGAGCAGCACGATGGCGTTCGGCGGCAAGTGGCTCTACGTGGTCGATCGGGACAACGGCGCGCTGGTCTTGATGGACCGCACAAAACTCGGCGCCTCGCACACGCTCAAAGTGGGTGGGCGCCCCGAAAACGTGCTCGTCGCCAAGGACGGAACCGTCTTCATCACCGTGCGCGACGACGACGCGATCGTGAAGCTGGCGGCCAACGCCACGTCGATGACCGGCGCCGTCAAGTGGCAGGTCGGCCGCGAGCCGATGGGTATGGCCATGGCTCCCGGTGACAAGATCCTGCTCGTTGCGCTGCTCGGCGAACGCGCGGTGATCGGCATCGACGTCAAGACGGGCACCGAGGTCGCGCGCCAGGAGCTGCACGAGCTTCCCCAGTCCATCGCCGTTGGTCTCGACGGCAAGGGAGTCGTCACATTTGGTACCGGCGAGGTCGTGATCATCGACGCCGACGACATGGCGAAGGGCAACGCGCTCATGCCCGTGATGAAGAAGAGCAAGCCCAAGCCCACGCCGATGCGCCCGCACAACCCGGTCAAGGTGTGCCGCGGCAAGAACCACGTGAAGTTCCGCAAGCCGCACCGCGCCATGAAGGCGGGAATGCACCCGGAAAACGGGATGATGATGATCCCGCACGTGCTGTTGAACCCAGGTGACGCCAAGGACGTGCTCGCTGCCGCCGGCGTCAAGCCCAAAGTGAAGGCGCCGCCCAAGCCCAAGCCCATCGTCATTCGTGTCTGCAGGCGCTCCGGATACGGCTCCACCTGCTCGAACAAGACGATCATCCCGCCCGGACCCAAGCCGCCGCCACCGTGCCACTCCGTGCCCGTGCGACCTATCGAGATCTGCATCACCGGCCTGCATCCGAAGATGAAAAAGCCGATGCCGACCAAGGGCCACTTCCCGATTATGGATATGCAGACGGGTCGTTCGTTCCTGTCACGCTTTGACCAGCCGTCGGACATCGCCCACCACCCGACCCTCTCCCTGGCGTTTGTGACCGCGATGGGCACCAACAACGTGATGGTGGTCAACACCGCCGCCCCCGACCCGATGCAGTGGCCGCTCGCCGACATTGCCGTGGGTACCGGGCCGAAATCGATCGTTATCGCGCCCAATGGTTTGAAGGCTTACGTTCACAACGCGACCGCGTTCACCGTCAGCGAGATCGACCTCACCCCGCTGACCAAGCTCGTCGATCCGCTCAAGCCCACCGCCGCGATGAAGCCGATGAAGCCGCTGTTCATGCAGCACGCCAAGCAGGTTGAGTTCGGCAAAGATCCGCTGCCCGAGACGGCGGCGCTCGGTCGCGTCGTGTTCCACAACGCGCTGAACTCGCGGCTGAGCGCGTCGAATCGATTCGCGTGCGCCACGTGTCACGAAGACGGGCGCGAAGATAAGAACGTCTGGTTCGTCTCCGAAGGGCCGCGGCAGACCCCCGCGCTCGCCGGTCGCCTCAAGGACAGCGCGCCGTTCAACTGGATGGGCACCAAGTTCACGCTCGATGGCAACATCATGGCCACCACCCACCGCATGGGCGGCACCGGCCTGATGCCCCACGAGATCAAGGCGCTCACGGCCTTCGTTCGCGACGGTCTGGTCCCGCCGCGCAACCCGAACGTGCCCAAATCTGGCCTCACGCCACAGCAGCTTGAGGGCAAGAAGATCTTCAACGACCCGAAGGTGGCGTGCGCAACCTGCCACGCCGGCTCCGCGACCACCGATGGCGCCCAGCACGACGTCGGCACGGCCACCCCCGTCGAACTCCAGGTCCAGAAGATCTTCGCGGGCAAGGGCAACAAGCCGGAGAAGGTGCTGTTCAACACGCCGACGCTGCGAGGTCTCTGGTACACGGCGCCGTACTTGCACGACGGCAGCGCAAAGACGCTCAAGGACGCGTTGAAGCAGACCGCCAAGACGATGGGCCGGACCGACCACCTGACCGAAAAGCAGCTCGACGCGCTCGTGGCCTACCTGCGCACGCTGTAAGAAAGGGCGTCGACCGGTCGTCAGGTTCCGCACGATTCCGGTTGCTGACGATCGGTCCGACGGTGGTCAGCTCAGGCCCCACAACCGCACGCCGCCGGTCATCCCGTCGACATTGACGAAGGTCCGCACGTTGCTCGGCAGCTCCTCGGCGCGCAGCTTCTTGGCGTTGCCACCACCGACCCAAACGACATCGGGATTGAAGATGGGGTCGATCTGCGCCAGGGCCCGCGCGACACGGCGGCGCCACTTGCCATTGCCGATGCGCTTGCGTTCGGCGTCGCTCACCCGGTCTTCGTACGTCTGGCCTTTCTCGAACGGGTGGTGACCCAACTCGAGGTTGGGCACGAGGTGGCCATCGGTATACAGGCCGACCCCCATGCCGGTGCCAAGGGTCAGGACAAGCTCGACCCCGCGGCCTTCGATCACGCCGTATCCCTGCAGCTCCGCGTCGTTGAGAACCCGCGTCGGCTTGCCTGTCAGCGCCTCGATGCGGCCGGCGATGTCGACACCCCGCCAGTGATCGCTGCCGAGGTTGGGCGCGTTGAACGCGACACCGTGGCGCACAACCCCGGGGAATCCGACGGATACGCGATCGAAAACGCGCGTTTGCAGGGCAACCAGCTCGCCGATCACATCAAGCAGCGCATCGGCCGTGGCGGGCTTGGGAGTCAACAGGCGCGTGCGTTCGGTCACAGCGGCGCCGGAAGCGTCGGCGATGATGCACTTGGTACCGGTCCCGCCGATGTCGACCACAAGCGTAAACGGCCCGGAAGACTCGGGAGCGCGGTCAGGTTGCCCGATGGCGGTCACTGCAACATGCCCCAATCGCAGGATGTGGCGAGCACTGGGCGGCTCCGAATCCAGCAGATCACCTGCGTCTTCACGTCATTCTTGAAGTACGTCCAGGTGCCGTGGCGCTGTCCTGCGGCCATGGGCCCCTCGTAGGCCTTGGTTCCGTCCTTGTTCCACGCCCGATACTCACCGTCGTACTGGCCGTCCTTGAACTGGGCCTCGTACTGCTTCTTGCCGTTGTCGTACCACCATGTCCCGGCGCCCGTACCGTCGGTGTAGGCGCCTTCCCAGGCCTTTTGGCCGTTGCTGTGAAAGCCGACTTGCTTGCCGTGGATCTTGCTGTTCTTGAATTCGCGGGTGAACCAGGGCTTGCCGTTGTCGAACTTGGCGGACATCGACCCGGTTCCATCCTTGTAGACGGTGCTGCCGGCGATCTTGCCGCTGTAGCTGTATTGCCGGTGCAGGCCCACAGCCTTACCGCTCTTGTACGCGCCCGTGTACCGCAAGGGACCGGTCGCCCAGCGCCGGATGTACGGCCCGTGCAGCTTGTCATCGAGGTAATAGCCAACCGTGTCCGGCTTGCCGTCGCCATAAAACGTCTTGAACAAGCCCTGCAGCTTGCCGTTGCTGTCCGACCACCCGTCGGCGGTTTTATTTCCCTGGTAGGACCACTCGTAGAACCAACCGACGTCCTTGCCGCCGTCGTACATCCGCTCCTGGCTGACCTTGCCGTTGGAATGCCACCACTTGCTCGGCCCGTGAAGCTCGCCAGCGGCGTTGTAGTGAATGATCGCGTAGTCCTTGCCGGTGCTGTACGTGTACGTGAGCTTGCCGACGAGCTTGTTGTCCTTGGCGCACCCCTCGACGTTGAGCGAACCGGGCCAGACGAGCTTGAACGCCCCGTGCAGCTGCAGGGAGCCGTCGCCTTGGGGTTTGACCGCGTAGGTGGACGTGGCGCTGCCGGACTTGGCGGTTTTTGCGACACCGTCGGTTGGGCAGGGCACGAACATGGCGTCGATCTTCGGTGTGTCGGTCTGTTTGACCTGGGGCGGCGGCACATCGGCCATCGAAATCGCCGTATCGGCGCCGCTACCAGCGTCCGTACCCGCCGTGGACGCGTCGTCGCCCGTCTGAGCCGCGCCCCCGTCTGCCGCCGTCGTGGTCCCCGCGTCGCCATCTGTCGACCCCGCGTCGGTGCCGTATTGCACGTCGCTGGAGCCGGCCGTGTCCGTGACTGTCCCAACCGGGTTGGGCGCGAACCCGCCGCCGCCAGATCGCCCACCGACGCATCCAACCACCAAAAACGCGGTCGCAAATAAGACGGGCGACGTGACCGAAAAACGATGCATATCCAAGATGTTCATTGCTCCTCCGTAAACGAGGACATGACAAGTTTCGTCGCTTCCCGCCCGGTTGGCGAGAAACGGTCTACGGACACGATGGCACCGCGAGCGGACGCCCTTTGCCTCGTTTTGCGCTTTGATTGTACAGCGCCATCGCCTTGGGCATCAGCTTGCGGAGGTTCGCGACGCGGGTCGGGCTCGCCGGGTGGGTGGAAAGCAGCTCAACCTGCTGGCCGGTCAGCTTGCCAAAGCGCTGCCAGAAGGCGATGGCCTCGTTGGGGTCGTAGCCGGCTTTCGCCATGTACATCAGGCCGATTCCGTCCGCCTCGAGCTCCATCTCGCGCGAGAACGGCAGCATCAGGCCGACATGGGCTCCGAGACCGAGCGCGCCGAAGATCTGGTCGTGCTGCTTGGGATCCTCGACCGCGACCTGCGCAGCTTTGAGGCCTGCGTTGACCATCATCGTGCGGCTGATGCGCTCGGCGCCGTGGCGGGCGATTGCGTGTGCCACCTCGTGCCCCATGACAGCCGCGAGCGACGCCTCGTTCTGCAACGGTTTGTACAGCGCCGCGAACACCGCGACTTTACCACCGGGCAGGGCAAAGGCGTTGAGGATCGGCTTCTTGAGCAGGCGGAAGTCCCACGCCCAACCGGGTTTGTGGGAGACCTGCGCGATCTGCGTCCCGATCCCGCGAAGATGGGCGGCGGCCGCGGCGTTGGTGCACTGCGGCTCTTTCTTGAGCGTTTCGGCGAACGCCTTGGTGCCAAGCTCCATCTCCTTTTGGGTCGACATCAGGATGAGCTGGTCGCGGTTGACGACCGAAGAGCGCATGCAGCCGCCCAACAGCGTTGTGGTCGCGACGATGAGCGTGATCGCGACTGCGGCGTGTGCGACAGCGCGACGGTTCGTGGGTTCAAACATCCGAAGTACCTCCGATCGGGGCCACCTGAACGGCCATGTACAGGCCGCCGCGGCGTGTGACAACCTCCTGCCATGCAACCCCACGTCCCCTCGAAGCCCTTTGTGCGCGGACGCTTTGACGCGTTGCCGGCTGTGCCGCCGATTCCCCATGTCTTTCACGACGCCGAGTGCCTGACGTTGCCCATGCAGAGCGCATCGTTCGGCGCGATCGACGTGCACGTTCGTCGCTACGGCAAGGGACCGCCGCTCTACCTCGTGCACGGCCTGATGACGAGCAGCTACTCGTGGCGCTACGCATTCGCCCACCTCGGCGAGCATTTCACGTGCTTTGCCCTCGATCTGCCGGGCGCAGGGCGAACCACGCGGAACATCGACCGACCGTACTCCCCGACCGCGTTGGCGACCCTCATCGGCGAGGTTCAAGCGGCCCTGGATATCCGCGGCTGTCCGACGATCGGCAACTCGATGGGCGGCTACCTCTGCATGACCCTGGCGTTGGACGATCCGGGCGCCATGAGCCGCTTGCTCAACCTGCACTCGCCCGGCGTGCCCGAACTGCGACTCGATGCGCTGGCCGCGATCCTGGCCGTCCCGGGAGCCCACGCCCTGCTTCGGTCCTTGATCCGTCGCGATCCGCTGCGCTGGGTGTTTCGCAACGTCCACTACTACGACGAGCACCTCAAATCGCTCGAAGAAGCCCACGAATACGGCGACGTCCTCGCCGATCGCGACGGCGCGCAGGTGCTGGTCAAGTACCTCGGCGAGACGATGCATCCGCGTCCGATGCGCGCGTTCCAGGCCGGGCTGACGGAGCGAAAGCAACGCGGACAGGCCTTTCCGATCCCGCTCCAGCTCGTCTATGCCGATCGCGACCCGATGGTCCCGCCCCGCTTCGGCGAGGTCTTCCGAGAGCAGATCCCCGGCTCGGAGCTCGTCACCATGTCCGATGCGTCGCACTTCGCCCACGTGGACGCCGCGGCACGATTCGCCGCGATGCCCTGCGCTTCCTCACCGACGTATAACGCGCCGGACCTGATCGGACTGACGTGACCGTATCTGCTGGCGAAAACGCCGAAAGCTCGGCGGCACCAAACGCGCCTGACGATATCCCGGGCGGCGCATTGACGGCTGCTGCGTCGGCACGGTCGCACGTGTTCGTCGCGGTGTGTGGGGCGATTACAGCGGTTGCCGCGCAGCTCAACTGGGCCTCGAGCTACCGACCCAGCTACGGCGGTGAGCCGGTCGCCGACATGCTCATGATGCGGATCGGGATCGCGCTTGTTGGCGGGCCAATCGGCTTCCTGGCCTTGCGTCGCCTGCTGCGAACGATGGCCCTCGGCCTGTCATCGGGCTCGTGGGCGCGGGTCCTCGTCGACTACGAACGCGTCAAGAAGCTCACGATCGTCGAGATCAACCATGGCTACGTCGAAGCCATCAAGCGCTACCCCGTCAACGCGCCTGTCCTGACCGACAAGCGCACCAAGGTCGTGTTTGACGACGGTCGCCGGTGGTTGGTGCGCAACCCGGACGCGAAGTTCGACTTCATCCTGATGAACACCCAAGTGTCTCGTTGCACTGGAGACGATGTAAGTATTTGGCGGTCCTTGCATACTCAAGGCATGAGCGACAAGAAGGCCCCATCCTGGATCGATGAGCGCACCCTCGAACGCGGCGATATGCGGGTAGTGGAGGGGTTCGCCAAGCTGCGTGCCGATCGCGTGTACGACGAGTCCGGGACCTGTGCCGACTGCGAAAAGGAACGCGACGATAGCGGCGACCCCGAAGCGCTGTGCGAAGAGCACCTCGGTCAGGCCCTCGGAATGAACTCGAACTGGCCGTGACGCCAGCCAGTCGGACGCGTTGCCGGTTCTGCTGCTGCTAGGGCTAGGCCGCGCGACGATGGGTCCGGCTGGGCGTTGTCTTGGGCGTCACTGGAGCGCCGGTGCCGTCTTCGTTCCACTCGGGGATCAGCTTGCCGGTGTCGACGGTCAGCCAGCCGAGCTTCTCGAACAGCTGAACCAGTCGCCAGCCGCCGTCCGGCTCGTGCGGGCGGTACGAGAAGCGCGCGGACGACGGGTAACGATGGTGATTGTTCTGCAGCCCTTCGCCGAGGATCGCCCAAGCGGCAAAGAGGTTGTTGGTGGAGTCGTCAGGCGTGTCCCAGTTGCGGTCGCCGACCGAGTGGCCGAACGCATTGACGATCCAGCCCTCGACCGGGTGACTCATGATGCCGAAGTAGTACGCCGCGGCGAGCAGCCACATGTCGGTGAACATCGCGAAGACCACCGATAGCGCGATGTGGAACAGGTAGGGCGCCAGCCACATGCGCCTGCGGTTGAGCCAGTTCACCGGGAATTCGAGGTCGGTCACGTGGCGCGTGTATTCGGTATTGCCACGAGCGAGGCCGACGAGAATCCGTTCGTAGGATTTGAGCTGGCCAATCAGCACCCCGAACTTGCCGAGATTGGCGGGGCTGTGCGGATCGCGGGGGGTGTCCGAGAAGGCATGGTGCATCCGGTGCATGCACACCCAGCCCTTGGGGTCGAGGCCGGTGAACCAGATGCCGTAGGTGGCGACGAAGCGCTCGACGCGGGGGCTCCAGCGGATGGCGCGATGCGCGAGACCGCGGTGATAGCCGACAGAGATCATCGCGGTGTTGACGAGAACCGCCGCGACGAAGACAGCGAAACACAGGAGAAGATACATGGCAGATTCCGGGTGGCCGAGCGGCCGAAGGTCGTTCAGTGTGGCGTTTAGCCGGGTTCAGACAGAGCTTACGGATGCGTAAGCTGCGGGAACCTAGCCTGCTTCCGCCAAAGTTACCAGCCCGTAAGTTACGATTGCGTAACTTTTACCCTGCCGGTAGGTTCGCGACCAATGGCGCGCAAGAAACTTCCGGCCGCAGCGCGGCGAGCCCAGCTCATCGAAATCGGCCGCAGCGTGTTCGCCGAAAAGGGGTATGAGGCTGTATCCGTCGAGGAAATCGCGCAGCGAGCGAAGGTCTCCAAACCGGTTCTCTACAACCACTTCGGCGGCAAAGAGGGCCTGTACGCCGTCATCGTCGACCGCGAAATCGAGCACGTGGTTCGCGTCATCTCCGAAGCCATCGCCGAAGGCACCCCGAGGGCCCGCGTCGAAAAGGCCGCCCTGGCCTTCCTGATGTACGTCAAAGATCACCCCAACGGCTTCAAGGTCCTGTCGCACGACGCTCCCAAGAGCGAAGGCGAGGCGACCATGACCAGCCTCCTCAACGACGTCGCCCAGCGCGTATCGCAGGTCTTCACCGGCATGTTCAAAGACGCCGGCTTCGACCCAAACACCGCCCCCATCTACGCCCACGCCCTCGTCGGCATGGTGACCTTCGTCGGCCAATGGTGGGTCGACCAACGCAAGCCGCCAGTAGAAACCGTAGGTGCCCACATAGCAGCCCTCGCCTGGATGGGCCTGAGACACCTCCCAGCAGCCCCCGACCCGCTGTCCCCGAGCGCCTGACCGACGCGTCGGACAAAGGCGTCCAGACAAAAGGCGTCAGACAAGATCAAATCCCGTACAAAAACCGGCGTTTACCACCATCCGAAGCCAAGGATCCAAAACCGCCCTTCAAGTAAGTACGATCCAACCCAACAGGCGGTTGGGGTAAGCGCGGATGGGGGTTCCAAAGGGGGAAGGACCGGTCAGCGGAAGCCAGTCTGTCATCTCCCGAGATCCAAATCCCAGCAGCCACCACAGGTCGGCAACCCATAAAATGCCTTCCCCTGTTGGGTCCTTCCCCCTTTGATCCGGGGCCCCGTCTGCCAAGACGACCCCAACAGCAATTCACCACCAACAAAGAAAGTGAATTAAAACTCAAGATTAAAGTTTCAATTGAAATCTTAAGCATCGCATTGATAGGAAGCCCCACGGCACGCGATCACCCCCTTGCTTCCATTCAAAAATGACAGTAGATCCGCAGTCTTCAGAGACTGCACCTGAACGGAGTTCGCCATGCCCTACACATCCGTCGCCGACATGTACCGCGACCGCGTCAAAAAGACGCCTGATCTCGAGGCATTCAGCTATCCCGACGCCAACGAAGACTGGGTCAGGTTGAGCTGGAAACAGGTTGACGGGCGTGTTCAACGAATCGCCGCCGGCTTGCGGGCGATCGGGGTCGACGACGAGCAGGGCTGCGCCATTTTGTGTGGCACCCGCGTCGAGTGGCTGTTCGCCGACATCGCCATCATGTGTGCGGGCGGCGCAACGACAACCGTCTATCCGACTTCCACTGCAGACGACACGCAGTACATCCTCGAAGACAGCGGCTGCGTCATGTGCTTTGTCGAAGACCAGGGCCAGGTCGACAAGGTACGCAGCGTCAAAGATCAGCTGCCCAACGTGCATCATCTCGTGGTGGTCGACGGCGAAAGCAGCGACGACGGATGGGTCGTTTCGCTCGATGAACTCGAAGCCATGGGTGCACAGTGGGCCGCGTCGGAAGGAAACGACATCAACGCGGTGATCGACCGAATCACGCCCGACAAGCTCGCGACGCTCATCTACACGTCGGGAACGACGGGCAAGCCCAAAGGCGTGGAGCTGCTCAACGACTGCTGGCTGTACATCGGTGAAGCGCTCGAATCGACGAACTTGATGAGCCCCGATGACAAGCAATTCCTCTGGCTGCCGCTGTCGCACTCGTTCGGCAAGATGCTCGAGGTCGCGGTCATTCACCTCGGCATTCCAACCGCGATCGACGGCCGAATCCCCAAGATTATCGACAATCTCGCCGTCGTGCGCCCCACGTTCATGGGGGCGGCGCCGCGCATCTTCGAGAAGGTCTACAACAAGGTCGTCAACGGTGCGCAGGAGGCCGGCGGGCTGAAGTGGATGATCTTCCGCTGGGCGATCCAGGTGGGACGCGCCGCGAGCAAGGAGCTGCAGGGCGGTCGCGAGCCGGCAGGGATGCTCGCGTTTCAATACAAGATCGCCGACAAGCTCGTGTTTTCGAAGCTTCGCGCCCGGTTCGGTGGACGCATTCGGTACTTCATCTCGGGCTCAGCGCCTCTCAACCGCGAGATCGCCGAGTTCTTTCACGCCGCTGGGCTGCTTATCCTCGAGGGCTACGGGCTGACCGAGTCCAGCGCCGCCAGCTTCGTCAACCGGCCCGACACGAACGCGTTTGGAACCGTCGGCTTTCCGATGCCCGGCACCGAGCTGCGCATCGAGGAAGAGACCGGCGAGATTCTCATCCACAGCCGCGGGGTCATGCGCGGGTACTACAACCGCAACGAGGCTACAGCCGAGACGCTGCGTGAGATCGACGGCAAGGTGTGGCTTTGCACCGGCGACAAAGGCGAGACCGACAGCGTTGGCCGCCTGAAAATCACCGACCGCATCAAGAACCTCATCAAGACATCGGGCGGCAAATACGTCGCTCCGGCGGCGATCGAAGGCAACTTCAAGGCCATCTGCCCGCTGGCAAGCCAAATCGTGGTGCACGGCAACAACCGAAACTTCTGCACCGCGCTCATCACCGTGGATCCCGAGGCGCTCGAGCAATGGGCCGGCCAAAACGGCATGTCGGGTGACTACGAGACGCTGAGCCAGTCCGATCGTCTCAAACAGGAGATCCAGGGATACGTCGACCAGCTCAACGAGCCGTTGCCGCGCTACTCGACGATCAAGTACTTCGCCGTGCTGCCCCAGGACTTCAGCGTGGAGACCGGGGAACTGACCCCCAGTCTCAAGGTCAAGCGCAAGGTCGTTGAGGGCAAGTACGCCGACGTGCTCGATGGGTTCTACACCGGCTCGATCGCGGCGATGTAGGCAGCGCTGGCAGCGGCGCGGAGACGACGGTCTTGATTGTTTTCCGGCCGGCTACTTCCAGGTCTTGACGTAGGCCTTGAACAGCCCGCGCTTGCCGCGCTCGTCGACCTTCAAGATTGCGCACTCAAGACGGCAGCCCGCGGGGGTGGGCCGGGCGTCCCGGCGTTGGCATGTGACGCCGACAACACCGTCATCGGTCAGCAATTCGAAGATGATGTCGTCCACCTCGCGAGGCGGGTCGCGCTTGAGCTCCATCGTCAGCGTTTCGGTAGTCAGGTGCTTGATCACCGCATCCGTCACGGCGCCGCGGATATCGACGATGACCAGCTCCTCGCTGCGTTCGGTAGCGGCTGGAGCTGGCACAGACTTGCTCGCCGACGATTCACTGGTACGAGACGAGCGCCCGGATTGGCGGATCTTGCGCCGCATGCCGGAGAGCGAATGACCTGTCGTTACCAATGGACGACGGCTCCGGCGCGCTGCGATCTCGGCGGCCAGCCGGCGGGCGCTCTCGGAGGCGACTTCCAGGTTCTTGCGCGCGCTACCCGATTCGTTTTCGTTGGGCGTGGCGGCGGCATCTGACGACGTTGACGACTCGCTCTCGCCCCGCGTGTCCATCCGCTTGAACCCCGATCCACTCTCGCGGCGCGACCGCATCGAGGCGGCCTTCTTCCGGCCTTCCTTTTCGTTCGTCTTCGTCTCCTCTTCGACCGGAGTGCGCTCGGATATCAGCTTCTTGGAGGTAATGGCGTGCGTCGTGCGCCGTTCACCCGACGGGCGGTAGGCGCCGGACGCGCGTCGGATCGCCTCTTTCTTGCGAAGGGTGCTCAGCCGACGAATCGGCTGGCGGGTGCCGCTATCGTACGGAGAATCACCGCCGGTGCGCCGTCCGCTCGCCCTGCGCGTGGGCCCGCTCTGCGTCCGAACACCGACGGCTCGGAGCGTTGCCTTGCGCGTCTCAGGGCTGGATTGGCTGTGTGGACGCGCGCGGATCGAAACATCCGGCGGGGAGGAGATCCGGGCAGGATCCCCGTCATCGGTGCTGGACTCGTCCACGCCGGGCTCGACGCTCGGCGCCATTCCGGACAACACCTCGTCGCTGAACTCGAATCGCGGGTGGCCTTCATCGTCGTGGCCGATCTCGGCCAGGCTCGGCACGCCGACGAGCACCAGGAACGTACGTAGCGCGTCTTCAAGACCGGCCGTTGCGTGCAGCCACTGGACCGCGAAACCCGGCTGCGCAGCTCGACCGGGCGCTGTCACACGCACCACCTCCGCGACGATGCGCACGACATCGGACCCTTCGCCGTCGATGACATGTACGTGGGCGCCGAGGTCCGGGAGGGTTCCGCACGCCACAAATCCACCGCGCACGGACGCGTCCGCGAGCGTTGCCTTGGAAGGCAGACCGCGGCCGATCAATTGGACGCGTCGGAACATCGGCCGACGCGGTGCGTTTCGGCGCTCAGCGAGCATGGGACCTCAGAGGTCGACAGCGTATTCTAACATCGAATTGTAAAGAAACGAGTAGGAAGGGGGCAACCCCGTGGTTTCCCTGATAGTTGGCGCGACCGTTGGCGGCGTGACGTCCCGTTTGGCGGGCTGCTTGTCACCGCTGGATGGGCCGCCGATGATGCCGCGATGAATCGTGCGCTCCCAGCCGACGAGCTCCATGCCCGACTGAAGATCGCCCTTCGTGCGGCCGGACAGGCCGGCGCCATCCTCATGCGACATCGCGGCACAACGTGGGTTCGCCGGAAATCGCCGATCGACTTGCTCACGGTGGCAGACGGAGAGGCCGAACAGCAGATCTTGGCCGAGCTCAGGAGCGCCTTTCCAGCCGACACCGTGCTCGCTGAAGAGCGGGATGGCGACGCAGGGTCGGATGAGATTTCGACGCGCGTTGATGACATCCCGTGGTGTTGGGCGGTTGACCCGCTGGATGGGACCACGAACTACGCGCACGGTCTGCTCAACTTCGCCACATCGATCGGTTTGCTTTGGTACGGCGAACCGGTGCTCGGAGTCGTGGCCGCGCCCGCCCGTCGCGAATTGTTCGTCGGTGGCCGCGGAATCCGCGCAACGTGCAACGGCGCTTCGATCGCTGTCTCCGAGCACGGCACCATCGACGTCTCACTGCTGGCAACCGGTTTTCCCTACGACCGGCGGGAGCGCATCGATGAGCTCTTCAGGCCGCTGCGAAAGGCCCTGCTGCGAAGCCGAGGAATCCGCCGCGCCGGCGCTGCAGCAATTGACCTGTGCGAGGTGGCCGCGGGGCGCGTCGACGGATTCTGGGAGATGGGGTTGCACGCCTGGGATCTCGCCGCGGGCGCCGCCATCATCGAGGCGGCCGGTGGCACGCTGACCAACTACGACGGCGGCCCGCACAACTTATTTGCCGGCCGGACCGTCGCTTCCAACAGCCTGATTCACCGCGGCGTCTTGGAGTTGCTGACATGACGCGCGCTTTGTTGTGGGCGACGGCGGTTGTGGCGGTCGTCGCCTTGGCCGCCGGCTGCACGGCGTCCAAGCGCAGCGGTACGCGGTGGGAAAAGGACCTCTACTACACCCATCGTCTGCACATCGACGGTCAAAGCGCGCTCGCTGCCAAGCGGTTCGAGACGCTGCAGAAGCGGGCCAGCAACCCGGCGGACGCAGATGAAGCTGCGATGATGGCTTGCGAGGCGTTGCGCCGCGACAAGGCCTGGTCCCGCGCGGCGGCCTGTTTCGACCAACTTGCCATCGCCGCTCACACACCCAACCGCCGCACACGGGCGCTGCTGCACGCGGCACAGATTCGCTACGACGGCATCGGCGAGCGCGACCTGGCGATGGTGATGCTCGCCCAACTGATTCGGCGGGCCCCACAGACGCCCGCCGGGTTGCGCGCGATCGATTGGCTCACCCGAGAGGGACGCCGCAATCACAGCACGGCGCGAAAAATGATCGCCTTGATGCTGCGCCTCGAGCGCGAAAACCCCGACAGCCAGCTCGCCGACAACCTGTTGCTTCGGGCGGCGATGCTCCTGCGCGATTTTGGGACCGACGACGCGCGGCGCCGGGCGATCATCATCCTCGAGCGCATGGCGCGGCATCATAGACACAGCTCAGCGTTGCTTCCCGGCCTCATCCTGCGAGCGCGATTGCACCGCCACTTCGCCGAACCGATCCCCGAAGCGCGTACGCTTCGAGCCGTCGTGCGCACCCACGAAACGAGCCATATCTTCGGCACCTACATCGAACCGGACCACATCCATGCGATGGAGCGGCTGGTGGAGCTTTATGCCGGCCTGCTTCGCCAGCCCGATCGAGCCGAAGCCATGATCGGGCGCCTGCGCAGTATCGGTCACCGTCCCAAGCGCATCTACGCCTACCTTGCGGCGCTGGCGGCGCTCAGGGAAGGGGCGGGCGACTTCGAGGGGGCTTTGTCGACGTGGCGCGAACTCGTCGAGACGGCGTCGGACGCAGCGAAGGACATGCGTGCCAACGACGAGCGTATTTGCAAGGAATCAAACGATCGGCACAAGCGCTTGGATTGCCTCAAGAAAGTGCGCGCCTTCGGGCCGCTGCCGATCAAAGAACTGCCGCGTGCCCGTGCCGCCATCGCGCGGCTTTCCAGGCGAACCGGAGTTGGCCAATGACCGCAACGCGCGAGGTCGTGCTGCGGGTCGAAGGACTCAGCCACGCCTTTGGCGGGGTCCCGGTTGTGCAAGATCTCACTTTCGAGGTTCGGCGCGGCGAAGTCCTCGGCGTTATTGGACCCGGTGGAGCGGGCAAGAGTGTCCTGGTCAAGATCTGCTGCGGGCTTCTCGTCCCCGACGCAGGCCGGGTTGAAATCCTCGGAATGGACTTGGCCAGCCTCGACCAACGGCGGCTGCAAGGACTGCGGGAGCGGCTCGGGCTCTGTTTCCAGAACTATGCTCTGTTCGATTTCATGACGGTGTCGGACAACATCGCGTTTCCGATGCGGCAGCGCGGCGGCTTCACCGAGCAAGACGTCATCGCGCGTGTGAAGGAGCGGCTTTCGCAGGTCGACCTGCTGCGTGCATTCAGCCAAATGCCCGGCGAATTGTCCGGCGGAATGAAGAAGCGCGTCGGCCTGGCGCGGGCCACAATCAACGACCCGGAGTTGGTCTTCTACGACGATCCAACCGCGGGACTGGACCCGGTCACCTCGTCGAAGATCTTCGACCTTGTTCGCGCGGCACAGGCTCGAAACAACGCGACCAGCGTCGTCATCAGCCACGACATCGACCGCATGCGGCTGTGCTGCGACCGCTATCTGTTGCTCCACCAGACCCGTTTTCATTGGCGCGGCACCGAGCAGGACGCGCAGCTGTCCGACGATCCCGTGGTCAGCGAGTTCTTCGCAGTCAAGCACGCGGGGCTGCTCGGAGACCTGGATGGCGGCGTGGATCCAGATGCGACGGTCATCGTGGAGGCGCGATGAACCCCGTCTCCAGAATTCTTCACCGGACCGGCGCCACCGCGATCGCGACCAGCGAACTCATCGGCGGGATCACGCTCGTCTTCTGGGCGATTGCGCGCTCATTCGTCCCGCCGCGACTCGATATCCCGGAGACGTGGCGGAACCTGTACCGAGTTGGGGTCAAGAGCTACCCCATCGTGGTCGCCACCGCGCTCTTCACCGGCGCGATCATGGTCATTCAGTCGGGCATGTACGTGCGCCAGACAGGAGCCACCGGCCTGTTGGGATGGGGGGCCGGATATGCCGTGTTGGCCGAAGTTGGCCCGGTGCTGATCGGGCTGATGTTCTCGGGCCGAGTGGGAGCAAACAACACCGCCGAGCTTGGAACCATGAAAGTCACCGAGCAAATCGACGCCCTTCGCGCCCTCGCCATCGATCCCGTGCCCTACTTGGTCGCGCCGCGGTTCGTCGCGATGGTGGTGATGCTGCTGATGCTCACCGTACTGGGCGATCTCTTTGCGCTTATTGGCGGCGCCATGACGAGCCAGTTCATTCTCGGGGTCGACTGGCGCGTGTTCTTCCGCGGCGTGTTCGAGAGTCGATTGCTCGATGAATTCGCGGTCGGGTTGATCAAAGCGATGTGTTTCGGGGCGTCGATCAGCGTTGTCAGTTGCCATTTCGGTCTCGCCGTCAGGGGCGGCGCGGCCGGCGTCGGCAGGGGCGTGAACAGCTCGGTCGTCACAAGTGCGGTGGGCATTTTCGCGTGGGATTTCCTCATTACCTACACGTGGGCCGCGACGTCTTGATTCCTCAACCGGACGCGGTGCCCCATCCCCTCGTGCGTCTGACAACCTCCGCTACACAAAAACAAAGAGCCGCAGTGGTGGCAATGAGGGACGGCGCAGCTATGATCCGCCGTCGACATGCACAAACTGCTGCAGCGCCAACTGAAGAAGGTCCGCCGCCGGAGTCCCGACGGACAGGTGAGCCTCGACATTTTGCTGGAGCTTGTCAGCGAGGCATACGAAGAGAACGACCGGGACCGACGGCGCGCAGATCGCACCAATGAGCTGATGGGCGAGGAGCTCTCGGCGCTCAATCAGCAAGTGCGTGCAGAGGCGGAAGCCCAGGTCGGCTCGATTCTCGACAACGTGGCCGATGGCATCTTGGTCTTCGGCGGGGACGGCAAGGTCATTCGCGCCAACCGCGCTGCTGCCCGTATGTTCGGCGCTACCGCAGCGGTGAGGCTCGAAGGGCGCGATGCCGCGACGCTTTTTGACGCTGAGCCCGGGGGCTCCTTCTCCAGTGGTGGCTATGTCGCGTCTTCGGCAACCTCGCCTCTCAAGAACGGGCGTCGCGAAACCTACGGTCGGGCGCTCGATGGCCGGGTTTTGCCGCTGGACGTCAGCGTCTCCGATCTGCACCTCGAGGGCACTCGGCAGACGGTCGTCGCAGCGCGTGACATCACCGAGCGCCTGCGCATCGAACAGACACTCGCGCAGGAACGTGACAAAGCACAGGCCGCCAGCCGCGCGAAGTCCGAATTCCTGGCGATGATGAGCCACGAGATCCGCACGCCCATGAACGGTGTCATCGGCATGACGGAGCTGCTTGACGCCACGGCCCTCGGTGGCACCCAGCAATCCTATTGCGATGCGATCCGAGACTCCGCCGAGTCTCTGCTGAAGATCATCAACAACATCCTCGACTTCTCCAAACTTGAAGCGGGCAAACTCGAGCTCGACGACGCCGAGTTCGACCTGGTTGAGATGGTGGAGTCGGTCGTCGAAATGCTGGCTCCGCGCGCGGCCGCCAAGGGCATCGAACTCGTTTCGGTTGTGGACCCGGGCATTGCGGAGTTGCTGCGCGGAGACGCCGGCCGATTGCGGCAGGTTGTCACGAATCTCGCCGCCAACGGCATCAAGTTCACCAACGTTGGCAGCGTCACGATCGAGGTGTCGATCTACGAAGAGTGGTCCGACCGCGTCGGCATCCAGGTGGACATCAAAGACACCGGTATCGGGATCTCGCCCGGCGACCAGCAACGCCTCTTTCAGCAGTTCGTCCAGCTCGACGGGTCAGCTTCGCGCCGGTTCGGCGGCACCGGGCTTGGACTGGCGATTTGCAAGCGGCTCGTGACGCTCATGGGCGGCGATATTGGCGTCAAGTCGGAGCAGACGCGAGGGTCGACATTCTGGTTCACCCTGCGGCTCTCAAAAGTGCGTGACCACGTCGCTGTCCGGCGCCCGGCGCGCGGCACCGATATTCGCGGGCTTCGCGCACTGCTGGTCGAGTCCGACACGCGCCACGCCGAGCTGATGGCGGGTCAATTGAGGGGCTGGGGTGTTGCTGTTTCGGTCGTCGAGGACGCCAACACCGCGCTGGCTGAGCTTGTCAAAGCCGTCGCGAGCCAGACCCCGTATCACGTCGCTCTCGTCGACCAGGCTGTCGCCGGGATGTCCGGCATCGAATTGGCTCGCACGATGCGGCTAACGCCGGCGCTCTCAGGCATTCGAACGGTGTTGGCCACTGGCGAAGAGCCCACACGTTTTCGACATCCGAGCGGTCGTCCGGCCTATGACCGGCTGCTGTTCAAGCCGGTGCGCGGTTCGGACCTGTTCTCGGTGATGGTCGAGCTGTTCGCCAGCCGCCGGAGGTCCGCGGCACGCCGACGGGAACGCCGCTCCGAGATCATCCCGGTGTCGTCCGCGGCTCTCAACATCCTGGTCGCCGAAGACAACCCGGTGAACCAGCGCGTCGCCGCAGGCTACCTCGAGAGCGCGGGGCATATTGTCGAGATCGCCGAGAACGGTCGCCTCGCGGTCGACGCGGTCGCAGCGAGGCAGTTCGATGTGGTCTTGATGGACCTGCAGATGCCACAAATGGATGGATTGGCCGCGACGCAAGCCATTCGCCAGCTGCCGTCAAGCGCCTCTTCCACGCCGATCGTCGCGCTCACGGCCAACGCCATGCGCGGCGACCGAGAGCGCTGCATCGCCGCGGGGATGGACGACTATCTGCCCAAGCCTTTCGGGCGCCGACACCTGCTCGAAAAGGTCGTCGAGTGGGGCCTGTCGCGCGGCGATAGGACCACGGACTCCATCACGGCACCGAAGCTCGATTCGACCGGCGATCGCGTCATTTCCAAGCGACCACGCCGCCTTTCTTCCACCGAGCTGCCGCGCGTTTCCGGCCCGCCTGTTGTGCTGACACCGTTTGACCCCAACAAGCTCGCCGAGCTCGAAGACGTGCTCGGGCGAGACGGGCTCGAAGACCTGATCGACGAGTTCGCGGGGCTCGCTGAAGACCGGGCTGACAGGATCGGCGAGATCCTGCAAAGCGGGGCGGAGGGGCTCGAAGGCCACATTCACTTCGTCAAGGGTGCGTCCGGCAATGTCGGCCTGGTGCGACTGCATGCGCAAGCTCAAACAGCGCTCGATTTGCTCCGCGGCGGCGATGAGGCGACCGGAGTCGCGGCGACGCGCGTGCTGCACGTCCTGATGACCCAGACCTGCGCGACGATCCGACGACGCCCCAAACGGAAGGACACCTGAATAATGGATGACACGACACGGACCGAGGTTGAAGCCGCGGTCTTTCGCCGCCTCGTCAAGCACCTTCAAGACCACCCCGAGGCCCAGAACATCGACCTGATGATTCTCGTAGATTTCTGCCGCAACTGCCTCGCCAAGTGGTACATGGCCGCGGCGGGTGAGCGAGACCAGGCGATCGACTACGACGGGGCGCGCGAGATCGTGTACGGGATGCCGTATGGCGTGTGGAAACAGGAACACCAGCAGCCCGCGACGTCTGAGCAGATGGCGGCGTTCAAAGCGCGACAAGAGGCAAAGACCGGCGCGTAACGGCTCTTGAACCCCGGGCTGGCGCTGCGAGGCTGGTCACTCACGGGCGCAGCGGAAACCCTGGCCGTCTGAAACGTCGGTGGGCGTGCGTCCTACCCGGAACGACGCTCGGACCAGGGTCTTGGGGCTGGTGAAGATCCCGCGGCGAATCGCACGTTTCGTGCCGCTCTTGGGTTCACGTTCAAGCATCGCTGCGGCGGTTCAGGCGCTGATGATGAGCTCGACGGGTGCGTGATCCGAAGGCTTGAGTGTCCCGCGCTTCTTGCGCCACGACCGGTGAATCTGCGCGGATTGAACGCGTTGCAGCACGGTGGACGTCACGAGGAAGTGGTCGATCCGAAAGCCCTTATTCTTGTGGAAGGCGCCGGCCCGATACTCCCAAAACGAGAACTTGCCGGGCTCGACGTGCCCCTTGACGGCGTCGGTTAGCCCCCAGTCCACCAAGGCGGCCCAGCGTTTGTGCTCTTCGGGGTGATAGGTGGGCACACCGGCCATCGCGTCAACGGAGTACACGTCCTCGGGATCCGGAGCGATGTTGATGTCGCCGAGCACGCAGAGCGGTGTGTCGACCGTGTGGTTCGCGGCGATCCACGCGCCGAGAGCGTCGAAGAACCGCAGCTTGTAGGCGAATTTCGGTGATTCGGCGCTCGACCCTTGCGGGCAGTACAGGTTAACGAACCGGATCCCAAATGTTGTGGCGGCGATGAGACGCGCTTGCCCTTCGTCTCCGTCCGGGAGGCCGCGATGAACGTCTTCGAGGGGTTGTTTGCTCGCCAGGAGTACGCCGTTCCACTGCGGCTGCCCGTGAATCGCCACGTGGTAGCCGCGGCTCTCGAACACCTCGACCGGCACGCGATCCGCTTCGAGTTTCACCTCTTGGATGGCGATGACGTCGGGCTGCACCGCGTCGAGGAAGAGCGCGAGAAAATCGACGCGTGCGCGGTACGAAAAGATGTTCCAGGTCACCAGCTTGAGCGAGTCAGTCATCGTGGGCTCCAAGAAATCGCAGTCAGCGAGCGGACCGGAAAGCGCGGTGGAGGCTGCCATGACGTCGCTGCGTTGTGAATCGACGTCGCACGTCCATCTTGACGGTGAAAGACCGCGCGAACCATCCATGACAATGCAGCGCGCTCACGTGAGGAGGGCTCGATGAACTACTTTCCACGGAGCCGCGTCGTGGTACCCATCGATTTCTCAGACCGCTCCGTAGAGGCGCTGTCGGTCGCTGTCCAGCTGGTCGAAAAGCCCGCTGATCTGTATCTGCTGCACGTCTTGGGGCGGGCGCCCGACTTCGATCCCACGTTGGCTCACGACCCGGAGCGCGATCTCAGACGCCGCGAAACCGCGCTGTCGTTCATGCAACGCCGCTATATTCGTGGCGGGACGGTCGGCGCCAATGCCGAGGTGCGGATCGGTCGGCCCGGCCGCGAGATCCCCGCGTTCGCAGAGGAAGTCGGGGCGGACATGTTGGTGGTGAGCTCGCGCGGTCTGACCGGTATGGAGCACGACCGGATTGGGTCGGTCGCCGAAGTCGCGATCCGCTTCGCCCACTGTCCGGTGCTCGTGCTGCGCGACTGAACAGTCGGTCGGCCGATGTTCAGCCCGCGGTGCGCTTGAGGCCCATCACCAGCGCCAGGCCGCCGATGAGGCCTGGCGCAACCACGAACAGCAGCCGGCCGGCGAAGATCGCGTCGCTCGCCGGGCCGCCATCAAAACCGACGCCGCCAGCGTCCGTGTGCACTTTGAACGCCGTGATCACAAAGTTCGCCCACGACGGAATGATCGTGCCCCACGTAATGGCCGCGAGCGCTCTGGGCGAGAACTTGCCGTATTGGAGCGACCATCCGGCACCCCAACACCACAGCCCGCCAAGCAGACCGTTCATGTGCGCCGAAAGAGCCACGTCCACTCGCCCGGGGAGGCGGTCGGTCATGATCGCCGAGATCACGCCACCGTAGAGCATCGCGCCGAGGAACACCGCCGCACCGTGCCACGCGAGATTCCGGGCGGCATGTTCGCTGGCGGACGCGTTGGACGCGGCAGGTACGTGATCAGTTTGCTCGGATTCGCGCATCGATGTGCCCGACTATACTACGGTCGCGCCAGCATTGCGCGGCCTGACTGCGAGGGCGCGACTGCTCACCCCCGCGCTGGAGAAGCCGGCGACCATTGCCTCTGCAACACGTTCCTGTCGCTTTCGGCGCTCGTCACAGAACGCGATAACCGTGGCGCCTGCTCCGCTCAGCACGCAGGCGAGCGCCCCGGCGCCGATGGCCCCATCTTGGACGCTTTCATAGCCGGGTACCTGCGCCGTTCTGACATGCTCGTGGATGCGGTCCTGCATCGCGCGCCCAAGTAGATCGACCCGACCTTGGGCGAAGGCGCCGACCAGCAGGGCGGTCCGACCCACGTTGAAGACGGCGTCGGCGAAGGGAACGGAAACGGGTAGCGCTGCGCGAAGGGCGGCCGTGTCGCTGCGAAGGTCGGGCACAGCCAGGACACACACGAGGTGTTCAGGCACATCGAAACGCAGCGTCTGGACGATTTGGCCGTCGAACGACGACGTGACGAATCCCCCCAGCACGGCTGGCGCGACGTTGTCCGGATGCCCTTCCATGTCCGCCACGCGGTCGAGGATTGCGTCTTTGCGACCCAGTTTACCGCCGAGGAGCTCGTTGGCGAGCATCGTCCCGGCCACGATCGCGGTCGCTGAACCACCCAATCCACCGCTGGTGGGGATGTTGTTCTCGATGGTGATGTGCATCGGTGGACGGGTTTGACCTACCTCGTCGAACGCCGAATCGAGCGCGCGAACCACCAGGTTGCTGGCGTCTGCGGGAAGGGTATCGGCTCCTTCGCCGCGAACCGCGACCGTCAAACCGTCGCCACCCGTCTCGCAACGCACGCGGTTACACAGGTTCAGCGCCATGCCCAGCGTGTCGAAGCCGGGGCCGAGGTTGGACGTGGAGGCGGGCACTTCGATCGCGAGTTTCATGGCGTGCTCCCGTCAGTCGGCCAAGCCTAGCAATCGTTGCACGTCGTACAGGTGCTTGGACGTGGACGGTACGTCTCCCGCTTCGGCTACGGCGCGGTCGGGATCTTTCAAGCCGTGGCCTGTGAGCACGCACACGATGGACGATTGCGCCGGAACGTTGTCGAAGTAGCCAGAGGCAGCGAGCTTGGCCAGTCCCGCGACGGATGCGGCTGAGGCGGGTTCGCAAAAGATCCCCTCCGACTTCGCGAGGGCGTGCCACGCAGCGAGGATCTCGTCGTCGGTCACCATATCGATGAGGCCGCCGCTGTCGTCGCGCGCGTTTTCCGCGAGCTGCCACGATGCCGGGTTGCCGATGCGGATCGCCGTCGCAAGCGTCTCGGGGTTCTTGACCACATGGCCGCGTACAATCGGCGCGCTCCCCGCCGCTTGGAAGCCCAGCATCTTCGGCACGCGTGAGCTGTGCCCGGCGCTCATGTAGCGTCGGAATCCGCGGTGGTACGCGGTGATGTTGCCAGCGTTGCCAACCGGGATGCACAGGTGGGTCGGTGCGTCGCCGAGGACGTCGCAGATCTCGTAGGCCGCCGTGGTCTGGCCCTCGATGCGATACGGGTTGAGGCTGTTAACCAACGTAATCGGATGACGGTCCGTTAGCTTCCTAACAAGCGCGAGGCAGTCGTCGAAATTGCCGTCGATCGCGACGACGCGGGCGCCGTGTTGAAGAGCTTGGCTCAGCTTGCCCAGCGCAACTTTGCCGGCCGGAAGCAGCACAATTGCCTCGATCCCGGCACGCGCCGCGAACGCGGCGGCTGAAGCTGACGTGTTCCCTGTCGACGCGCACATGATGGCCGTCGCGCCGTCTTCGACAGCTTTCGTAACCGCCATCGTCATCCCGCGGTCCTTGAACGAGCCGGTCGGGTTGAGGCCTTCGTACTTGATGAACACGCGTGGTTTGAGCCCAAATCGTGCGGCGAGGCGGGGGAGCTCAATCAAGGGCGTGTTGCCCTCGTGCAACGTAACGATCGGCGTCGTGTCCGATACCGGCAAGAACGCGCGGTAGGCGGAGATTGTCCCCGGCCACGCCGCGGTGCCGGGCTTGGCGGCCTTCATGGCCTCGGTCGCTTGTTCGGTCACGGGTTCCTCACTGCAAGAGGGCAAAGCGCGCCGCGATGGTGTGCACCACGGGCAGGTGGCCGATGTCGTCGAGCGCCTCGCGCAGCGCGCCGGATCGGCCTTCGTGGGTGATGAAAACGAGGTCGACAGGATCCTCGTTGCGGCCGCGCTGAATCATGGTCTCGATGGAAACACCGTGCGTTCCGAACGCGCCCGCGATCTGCGCGAGGACGCCGGGCTGGTCCACCACTTCGATACGGCAATAGTGGCGGCGGATGGCGTCGTCGGGGTCGCTCATCGACGCGGGCTGAGCGGGAACCAGCGGATCATCTGGAGCGTTGTCATCGCGTTTGCAGGCGTCGACCAGGTCGCCCAATACCGCGCTTGCTGTCGCGCTGCCGCCGGCGCCGCGGCCGTAAAACATCAAGGGGCCGGCGTCCAGGGCCTGCACCCACACGGCATTGAACACGTCGGAAACAGACGCGAGCGGATGGCTTCGGGCGACAAGCATTGGACGCACAGACGCATCCAGCCGCCCCTCGGAGTCCGCGCTCACGGACGCGACCTGCTTGATCACGTACCCGAGCTCTTCGGCCTGGGCGATGTCGCCAGCCGTCACGGCCGCGATCCCTTCCATGTCGATGTCGGCGACCGACACGTTGCGCCCGAAACCGAATCCGGCCAGCAGGGCAAGCTTGTACGCGGCGTCCTCGCCGCTGATATCGGAGGTGGGGTCGGCTTCGGCGTATCCCTTCGCTTGCGCGTCCGCGAGGGCGTCGTCGAATGACGTCCCATGCTCGGTCATCTGGGTGAGAATGTAGTTGCACGTGCCGTTGAGAATGCCCGCGACTGAGAGCACGCGATCGCCGGCCAACGATGCACGGATCGCGCGGACGATGGGCACAGCCCCGACTGCCGCTGCTTCGCACCAAAGGGCGCCACCGTGCTGGGAGGCGACTTTGGTCAGCTCGGCGCCATGGCGCGCAACGACCGCCTTGTTGGCAGTGACGACGCGCTTGCCGGCACGCAATGCCGTCTCGATGAAGGTGCGGGCGGGTTCGATGCCGCCTATCACCTCCACGACCACGTCGACGTCGGTGCGGGCGATGAGATCGGAAGCCTCGGTTGTCAGGGCGGATGGCTCGACCTGCACCGACCGATCGCCGGTGAGCGAGCGCACCGCGACGCCGCGCAGATCGACCGAGCGTCCCACCGCAACGCCGATCCGGTCGCTGTCGTGCAGGATGGCGCGCGCGACCTCTGCGCCCACGGTCCCAAGACCGAGTAGGGCCACGCCGATGCTATCTTGTGTCATGCGTACCTCGAGCAATTACGGTGCTTTGACCGGTTGCCACTTGTCGTATTTGGCGGCTGGCGCGGGGCCAGCGAAGACTTGCAGCACGACCAGTTTCTGCGGCCCATTCTCGTAGCGAACCTTCGCGTTTGCAGGCATGAAGACCGTGCTGCCGGCCTTGATCGCTGTCGGTTTGTCTTCGATGAAGATCGTTCCGCCGCCATCGAGCACGTGGATGTACTCCTCGGTCGCGTCACGGTGCTCGGGCACCTTGGCGCCGCCGGCCATCTCGAGCTTGCCCAGGAACGCATTGCGGCCGCGGGCGAGGAGCCGGATCACCGCCTTGCCTCCACCAACCTGGCGAGCCGGTGCATCGTCGAGCGCGATCACGGTCGCCGCACGCGAGGTTTTCTCAGCCGTCTGCGAAAGCGAGTTGTCGGCTGCGCTTTGTGCTGCGGTCGCGGCGCAAGCTCCCAGCGCGAAGGCTCCCAAGAGAGCTGCCCATCGACCGACTCTGATTCGTCCGGCGGTGTCGATAACGGTGGTTATCATCGTCAACTCCTCGTTGCCATCATCGTGACGTCTCGTAGATTGGGCGGGCTGAGCCGATATAGCACGGTCGAAAACACCGGCCCACCCGGGTTTCCGCGGCTCTGTCACGCGTTCGGGCGGAAAGCGGCGATCTCGGGCGACAACATGCGTTTCCATAGTGGTCGCGATGCCCAAAGTCCAAGAAACATGAGCGCCGGGGCGTGCTTTCGCTTGCCCCAGAGGAATTTGAACTGCGCCTTCATGAACGGCGCGCCGAGGAAGGACGAGGCGAGGTCGACAGACTCGAGCTCGTTGACGCGCTTGAGCTCGTCGCGTGTGCAGCCGCCTCGAAACGTTCGCGTTCGACCTTCCCGAACCCATGTCTCGGCGACCTCTTGTGCCTTTGCTGCAAGTTCGCTCCCGGGAACAGCCCACTGTGCAAGGCCTGCGTCGAGCGCTTCTTGCGCTGTGGGTTGCCATCCTTCGGGCCCGAGCATGCGGATGGCATTGGCGTCGCCCATGAGCTTGGCGAAGAGCACGCTGCTACATCCTTCCGGCGTGATGCCGAGGCGCGCGAATGGTGTTGAGAATGTCGCTTCGTGCGCCGCAATCAGGCCGTCGCAAAGTGTGGCCGAGGTTGTGGCGGCGCCGATAACGGGGCCATTGACAGCGGCGAGAATCGGCTTGGGGAACTCGAGGAATGTGCCGAACAAGTCGCGGTTGTGCGCGACGATTTGCTCGTGCAGCGACTGCGGGTGACCAAACTGGATGGTGCCGCCGAGATTCACCCCTGCGCAGTAGTAGCGGCCGCTTCCAGTCAAGATCACCGCCTTGGTTTCGTCGTCCTGGGCGGCTGCCGTCAGCGCCTCGCGGAGAGCCTGCATCATCGTGACCGTCCAGCCGTTGAGCTTGGCGGGTCGGTTCATCGTCAGCGTCGTGACGCCGTTGTTGATCGACGACAGAACGTGCAGTTGCTTGGCTCGATCACGTGCCATGTTTCCCTCCAAGGGCGCGGACTCTAGCAGACTGCGGGGAAAGGGCTTTCCCGCAGGTGCCGACTATTAGAAAGGGGACTC
>Ga0114932_10000730_pt1 | contig 38476 bp, 34 predicted proteins | sample 2SBtaG_2_FD_87286 | JGI IMG/M metagenome (GOLD analysis project Ga0114932, IMG submission 87286) | Deep subsurface microbial communities from Kolumbo volcano to uncover new lineages of life (NeLLi) - 2SBTROV12_ACTIVE470 metaG | ecosystem: Environmental > Aquatic > Marine > Volcanic ...
AAGGGAAAATGTGGCAGTCCCGGAATCATTCCGAAAAAGAACAAGATTCCCGAAGCAATGATAAATGCATAGGGTTGGTTGAGAAGTTGAGTCATCAACTCGCCTGGCAGGTTTTTGTCCGACTGTGCCCGGGTAACTACCAAACCAGCAGCAGTGGAAACCACAAGCGCTGGAAGTTGAGAAACCAAACCATCACCAATCGTCAGCAAAGTATAAATTTGAGCCGCTTCAGAAGCTTCCATCCCTTGCTGGAAAACACCAATGGCGAATCCACCTAAAATATTTACAAGAGTGATGAGAATACCGGCAATTGCATCCCCACGAACGAAGCGTATGGAACCGTCCATGGATCCATAAAAATCTGCTTCACGTTCGAGATTTCTTCTTCTATCACGAGCTTCTTTTTCTGTAATCAACCCTGCATTCAAGTCGGCATCAATACTCATTTGTTTACCAGGAATAGCATCCAAGGTAAAACGAGCTGCCACTTCCGAGGTTCTAACTGAACCTTTGGTAATAACAATGAAATTTATCATTACCAGGATGATGAAAATAACCGTTCCCACAACAAAGTTGCCACCCACCACAAAGTTACCAAAAGATTCAATAACCTCACCCGCGGCACTGGATCCCTGATCACCATTCAAAAGAATGATTCGAGTGGAAGCAATATTCAGCGAAAGCCGTAGAAGGGTAATCACCAACAAAAGGGAAGGGAAAACAGAAAATTCCAAAGGCGACAACATAAAAACTGCCACCATTAATATGATCAATGCAAAAGTAATACTGAAAGAAATGAGGATATCCAGCAAGAAAGTGGGAATAGGCATCACCATGACTCCGAGAATCACAATGATTCCCGCTGCGACCAATAATTCCTGAGGCCTTTGCTTGATTACACTTAAAACGTCATTTTGCGCCATAGTCTATCCCTTCGATCCACCAAAAAATTGACAGTCTGAAATCCGGTTCATTTCTCTCGAAAACTCTTTAAACATAAGGCCTTTAGCAGCATTTGCAATAATAAGATGGGCTCGAAAATGACTCCCTAACCCTTTGATATTGCTAATATTGCAAGTGGCATGCCACCCTCAAAAAAGAGACATATGGTTGGCTTCTCAGGATATAAATTCGACCAAGTACGAATAGATCCAAAAATTGCTTATTGGGACAAAAAGTGGGAAAATTATAGGAGATCAAATAACGCATATTCACAAAAGAAATTATTCCTATAATTAAAGGGGTTTTGATGAGCTATTATATTTACATCAAAATTCAAAGTTAAAATAATATGCGCCTTTCTACCACTTTCAAACTAAGTTCCCTAATAATCATAATTTCCTTCCTTCTAGTTAGCCTCACGGTTATCAAAATGAATCAAGCCGAAAAATTGCGACTATTAACAATAAAAAATCAAAGCAAATTAGAGGCTCTTGGCAGGCAATTAGCTCGAGGCTCCGACTATCTGACAAGTGAAATAAGACGGTACGTCCAATTTGGTGAAGAAAAACATTTTGGGAATTTCTGGAAGGAAGTGAATGAAACCAAATCAAGAGAAGTTGTTGATGATTTATTGAAAATGGATGTTTTACCGGACGAATTAAATTTTATCAAAAAGTCCAAATACTATTCCGATAAATTAATTGAAACAGAAGAGCAAGCAATGGAAGCAGTAAAAAAAGGAAACTTGGATCAAGCAAGAAAACTGGTATTTGGGGAATATTACGACCAGCAAAAAAGCCTAATAATGGGGAATATTCAAAAGTTCCAAGAAGCTATTCACAAAAGAACTCAAAAAGAAGTCGACCATGCGAATAAAACGGTAGCCTTTTATCTTTTTGCCACAAATATTCTACTTATTATTTCTGCCCTATTGGTAGTAACGCTACAAATAGGATTCACGCGAAAAAGAATTTTAACTCCATTAAAAAAATTAAGAGCTCAATTAAAAAATATTTCCGATGAAAGCCCTTACATAAATATCAAACTCCACAATAATGACGAAATATATGAACTGACAGAGTCGATAAGAAATTTAATTGAACAAAAATTTATATTTAAAAAAACGCTGGAGACAAATCAAAGGTCGCTATCTAATTTAATAAGCAATCTTAATGGAATGGTTTATCACCGTAAAAATGATAAAGACTGGACAATGGATTTTGTGAGCAATGGAAGCATTGAACTAACCGGATATAAACCTGATGAAATAGAAAAAAACAAGGCCATTTCATTCAATGAAATTATTTACCCCGAAGACAGGGAAGCAGTATGGAATAAAGTTCAGGAAGCTCTGAGGTTAAGAGAGCCCTTTGTTCTTAACTATAGAATCACAACATCGGAAGGAAAGATCAAAAATGTTGCTGAACAAGGTCGAGGTGTTTGGCAGGAAAATGGAGAGCTCGAAGGATTGCAAGGGTTTGCCACGGATGTTTCTGAAGAGTTGAAAAAATCTCAGGAGCTAAAATTAGCACATAAACAACTTATTCATTCGGAGAAACTTGCATCACTCGGAAAACTCACAGGCTCCATATCTCATGAATTCAATAATCCCCTTCAAGGTGTCAGAAACGTTATTAGCATTTTGAGCAACTCGTCACATACGGAGAAAGAATTTAAATTAGCAAAAGTCGGCAAAAAGGAATGCGACCGGATGGCGAAGATGATTCGAGGTCTCAGGGATTTCTACAAACCCACATTGGGGAAAACTTCTTTAATAGATATCAATCAATGCATCGAAGAAGTGCTTGCCCTGCAAATTAAATCCCTACGAGAAAGATGTATCGAAGTCAATCAGCAATTTTCTCCTCAACTCCCTTTAGCCGAAGTTGTTGAAGACCAGATTAAGCAGGTCCTTTTAAACCTGATTCAAAATGCCGCAGACTCCATATCTGGCGGAGGTCAGATTACATTGATCACAAAATCACAAGACTCTAAAATAGTTATAGAAATCCAAGACACGGGCCATGGTATTCCAGAGGAAAAAAAAGGAAATATATTTGAACCTTTTATTACTACCAAAGAAGAAAGAGGCACAGGACTGGGCCTTTCAATCAGCTATGGCATAATTCAAGATCATAGTGGAAACATAGTGGTAGAAAGCGAAGTAGATAAGGGAACAACCTTCACAGTGTGCCTACCTATCAATAAAGAAATTATTGGCGCATTGAAAACTGATTAAAACTGGAATATTTGTTATGGAGAACAAAAAAATTTTATTGGTAGACGATGATGAGATTGTTCACCTGACCTTTGAGCATCTGCTGACTGAAAAAGGCTTTGAAGTTGAAATAGCACAAAGTGGGGAGGAAGCCATTGAGAAATTAAGCAAGAACTCTTCCTACGATTTAGTCATCACAGATTTGAGGATGCATGGAGCCTCAGGAGTGGATGTCTTTAAAAAGACTTTGGAAGTAAATGCAAATATTTGTGTAATGGTGATGTCTGGGTTTGGGGGTGAATCCCCTCTTTTTAAGGAAGCAATGGAACTGAAACCCTGCTCGCATGCATTTAAGCCTTTCTCCGACGAAGAGTTTCTGGAAAAAGTACATTTATGCCTTGAAGAACAGGTAAGTGGTGGTTAGTGAGTCTGCCCTGATTTCAGTCGATAGACGTAAGCCAGGATTTCTGCAACGGCTTTAAAGAGATTGTCGGGAATCTGTTGCCCTATTTCCACAGTTTTATTCAGTACTCGGGCAAGGGGCTTGTCTTCGACGATAGGGACGCCATGTTCTTTCGCAATTTCACGAATTTTCATTGCGATATCCCCTGAACCTTTTGCCACCACAATGGGTGCGGCATGGTTCACCACATCGTATTTGATCGCGACTGAAATATGAGTCGGGTTGGTGACGATAACATCGGCCTCGGGAACCGCTGACATCATTCTTTTTCGTGCCATTTCCATTTGTGCGGTGCGGATGCGTTGTTTGATTTGCGGGTTACCGTCTGTTTCTTTTCTCTCATCTTTCACTTCCTGTTTGGTCATGCGCAGGTTTTCCTTGTAAGTGAATTTTTGGAACGCAAAATCGAGAAGCGATAGAAAAATCATTAATACTAAAACTTCAAAAATAATCTCAAGAGCAACTTGTCCCATGAAAGACAAAACCCCCCCTACCCCTAATCCCATTAAGGGTGGAATTTCGTGCCAATGCGCTTTAATCGTAAAATAAGAAGCTATGGAGATTACAGAAACTTTGAACAGGGACTTGAATAGTTCCATCACGGAATTCTTAGAAAAGATTCGCCCAAATCCTTTTAGCGGATTCAATTTGTTGAACTTCGGAATCAGGGGATGACCCGAAAAACGCAAACCTCCAATTTGAACCAGGTTAGAGGCAACACCCGCGAACATTATCATTAATAGAAACGGGCCAACGATTTTAAAGAAGGCCTTCATGGTATTGACCGATACCTTGAAAAGCTCCTCTGAGGTGAGTTGGAGATAACTAGCCTCACTGATCATGATATGCCATGCTTCCAGCACATTACGAGTGCTTTGCTCGCCCGTAATCATAAAACCTGAAAGTGCTGCTAATAAAATAAAGGCGGAGTTGATTTCGCGACTGTGGGCAAAGTTACCCTTTTCCTCAGTATCAGTGATTCGTTTACTGGAGGGTTCCTCAGTTTTTTGGTCTTTATTGTCTTCCGCCATCGCGTCCTCTCATATTAAAGACCCCGCATGAATCCCATAAGCTTAACGGGCATGGCATGCATTTCATTTTCAACCAGAATAGTAAAAAAGGAAATTGACAAACCTACCATTAGCAAGCCAACTCCAATCTGCAATGGGAAACCCACGATAAAAACGTTCATCTGTGGAACCGTTCGTGCAACCAACCCCAGCCCAACGCTTAAAAAGAAAAGGATTGCCATAATCGGAGCAGCAATTTTAATTGCGGTTGTAAAAGTTGCAGAAAAAAGGTGAAGCATATACTCAGGTGTGATGCTGGAAAAATCTATTTCAAATGGATTGATCACAAAAAAGCTTTCAACGATCGCTTGAATGATGTAGTGATGTGCATCGATTGCTAAAAAGAGAAGAACAGCAAGAATATTATGGAACTGCGCTGTTACTGAAACCTGGGTGTCTGTCTGAGGATCGATTACGTTTACCACCCCGAATCCCATCTGGAAATCCACTACCGTCCCGGCAACCTGAACCGCTGTAAAAATCAGACGAGCAATATAGGCGATACCCAACCCAATGGTGACATCTGCCATAAGAAATTTTGACAACTCAAAGAGTCCTTTGGGTTCTGGCATGGGCCGATCCTGTACCAAAGGAAATATGGCCATAGAAAGAAAAAGCATCAACCCAATTTTCATGACACTTGGAATCTGCCGGCTACCGAGAATGGGCACAAAAATAACCATTGCACCCACGCGGAATAACACAAAAAGAAACCTTTCAAATTCCGCGTAATTGAGATTTAAAATATCCATTACTGGATGTATTCAGGGAAGTTGGTAAAAATTTTGGAAGTGAAGGTGAGCATCAACTGCATCAACCAGGGAAAAAAAAGCAGGATGGAAAGAAAAACCGCCAGAATTTTTGGAATAAAGGTCAAGGTGATTTCCTGGATCGAGGTCACCGCCTGAAAAATGGAAACGGCCAAACCTGTCAACAAGCCAAATCCCAGCATGGGAGCAGATAATAGCAAGGTTGTCTTAATGCTCTCCATTGCAAAATCAATTATGAATGTCTGGGTCATATACTATTTATCCTCCAAAACTTCTCATGAGTGATCCCACTGTCAAATACCATCCATCGACCATCACAAACAGCATCAACTTAAAGGGGAGTGAAACTAAAACGGGAGGTAACATCATCATACCCATTGATAGAAGAATACTCGCGACCACCATATCCAAAATCAAAAATGGAATATAAATAAGAAACCCGATTTGGAATGCTGTCTTGAGTTCACTAATAATAAAAGCGGGAATAAGGGAACGAATATCAACTTCTTCATTGGTGGTCGGTTGCTCCCCGGAGATCTCCACAAACAGAGACAAATCCTTTTCACGGGTTTGTCGAAGCATGAAAGTTTTAAGCGGCATTTCTGCCATTTTAAGCGCATCCGTCTGCGAAATTTCCTCATTTAAATACGGCTGCAAAGCTTTATCGTTTATTTCGGTCCATGTGGGGCCCATAACAAAAAGCGTTAAAAACAATCCCAATCCAATTAGAATTTGCGTCGGAGGAGTTTGTTGAGTGCCCATAGCCTGCCGCAGGAATGAAAGAACAATAATGATTCGTGCAAACGATGTGGTCAAAATCAGTATCGATGGGGCGAGAGTCAGAATTGTCAGAAGAAAAAGAATTTGTAAAGCACTGGATACTTTTTCTGGGTCTTCTACATCATCCACACCCAATTGAATAGATGGAAGAGAAACCGCCTCCGCAGAAGGAATTACTCCACTCCCAACAAACGCCGTAGTTAGGATCAGTACTAGAAATAAAATTTTTCTTGTCATGCTCTTGCCGTTTTCAACCTTCCAATTTTTTGCAGGATCTGCTCTTTAGTATCCGCAGCCACTTGCGCTTCTTGTGGCTTTGAAAACTTGCTCAAGTAACTGGAAAACTGCCCAGCAGCCTGTGATGCAATTGAGCGTGCTCTATCGCTTCCACTTTCGGCACGATCAGCAGTCAAATTCAATCCACTATTTCCTTTGCCGCCTGCATTTTTTATCTCTTCAATTTTTTCTTCACTGGTGATGCTGCTAAGAAGTGTTATGTTTTCATTAGAAATACCCAGCACCAAAACTTCGCCCGCCACTTCCACCAGAGCAATATTTTTTTTCGGACCCAAAAACCATGTACCCAAAACATTTACTAATTTATTTCCGCCTCCGAAAGCAGTGTTTTTCAGCACATACTTTTTAAATCCAAAGAATATGAGGAACATCAGCCCCAATACCAAGGCAAACATGGAAATCATTTTCATCCCAGACGGAATAATCTCCATAGGTTTTCCTGTAGGTCGTGAGTTCTTCAAAGAAAACCCCGTATTCTCTTTGGTTGTGACTTTTGTTTTAGACTTTATTTGTTTGAGATCTTTGTTATTAGTTCCGGAATCGGACAATGCCGCTTTTTTAATTTGGTCAACGAGAGGAGCTACTCCCATCCCAGCACGATTGACCTCAATTTCGGTTTCTTCTATGGGTTCTTTGTCCACAACTGTTGCAGGGTAAGTACTAGCATCTGGTTTGGATAAAATTTCTTCTCCTTTACTCTTCATTTTTATTGATGCACGAGAAAGGAATTTCGACAACTGATCGTCATCCATTATTTCAAAATTTTCGTTTCTATTTTTTACTGGTGACGCTTTTGCAGAAACAATTAAAGAGGGCTTATTACTAGCTGTATCAAATCGCACAACTATGAATCTTCCTTGCGATACCAGTTTGAATCTTTTTTCAATGCCTGTTGCACCCGGCTTTGTTTGAAACCGCACACGAAGCGTTTCCCCATCAAATTGACTGGCAAAAACTTTAGAGATAGTAGAACTATCGGCTGCAAAGCTTTTTTTCGAAGGCGAAACATAAGCTCCCGGAAAATCAATTTGCACGGATTTTTCATAAAAAATCGGTTCCACCCAATCCGAAACAGGCTTATTAAATTCCAGGCGAACGATATGACCGTTGCTCATTAAATGAGAATGGACCTTTTTAAGACCATTAAGGGATTCCCATTTGCCTTTTTCTGTAGCTGATTTAACAGGGCTACTGGCACCCGCCAGACTGGCAAACACGAATAAAAAGATATGAATGATAGTCAGAGTTTTTGAAAATCGTTTCATTTGCTGCACCTTTGCTTGTTTTTATTACGTCAAAAAAACCAACACTTTTGCTTTAATTTATTAAGATTGCAAAGGCCGTACCTAAACGGAAAATAAACAGCTTTTTTTGTTATTTTTTAAGGAGGGGTTTTAAATAGAAAAATAGCGGCGGATGTCCTGGAAGGAACGTGGAATCCGCTTCAGGAAGCTCTCTTCTCGCATAAACCTTGGCGGTTTATGCGAGAGATTGAACGCGTTCCATTGGGGAAACGATATCGGTGAGTCTTACACCAAACTTTTCATTTACAACTACAACTTCGCCGCGGGCAACCAGTTTCTGGTTTACCAGTACTTCAAGGGGTTCACCCACCAGTTTCGTTAATTCAATTACAGAGCCCTGCCCCAGTTGCAGAAGGTCGTTGATCAACATTTTACTGCGACCCAGTTCAACAGCTACAGTAAGTGGAATGTCTAGAATGAGATCAAGACTTTTGGTTTCACCACTTGTTACCGGAGCGGCCTCATCATCTAATTCATCCTCAGCTTCATCCGTGGCATCGATATCGCCAAGGTCGTCCAAGGCTTCAAAATCTTCTTTTGCAGCTTCATCTTCCATAATCTTATCCTTCCCTTTCAATTGTTTCTGTTAGCTGGACAGCTTTATTCCCACGGGATACCCCGGGGAACCCCTTGAATTTGGGAATCTGCTCGACTTTCAATACTAATGGATCGGTCACATCATTTCCCAGCATGATGGTGTCACCTACTTTATATTTCATTAGTTCTTGCGGCGTCACGCTGGTGGTTCCAAGTTCTGTCACCAGTACAACTTCCGTTGTCAACAGCTCGGTGCGCAAACGTCGAACCCAAACCTGATCCACTTCCATTTCTTCAGATTGGAACTGGGCTTTAAGTTTAGGAATGACCGGTTCAATAGCCGCATAGGGGAGACAAATAGTCAGAGTCCCGGAAATGCTTTCCATTTCAATTTCAAATAGAATAACCAAAACGATATCGGTGGGAGGAACGATAGCCGCAAACTGCGGGTTTACCTCAGACCGAACAAAGTTCGTTGTCACGGCATGTACCGGCCGCCAAGCTTTTTCCAAATCTTCCAATGCACTTAAAACCACACTTTTAGTCATCCTGATTTCAATGGAGCTGAAATCACGACCGGTGATCTTGGCTTCTTTTGTGCCTGAGCCTCCGAAAAAAGTATCGACTACTGCAAATACCAGTTTGCTTTCCACCACCATAAGACCATGCCCACGTAAAGGCTCCATACGGAAAATATGCAAACTGGAAGGAACAGGTAATGAACGCAGAAAATCGCCAAACTTGATGGTATCGGTTGAAACGGTGCTGACATCGACCGACTTTCGCATCAACGTGGAAAAGGTATTTCGGAATAACCTGGAAAACATCTGGTTGATGATGTCCAGAGTTGGCAGGCGACCACGAATAATCTTTTCCTGGCTGGTCAGGTCATAAGGTACGACACCCGATTCATCTTCTGGAGCTTCATCGGTTTCGGTCTCGACCTCACCATCGCCGACACCTCTCAGCAACGCATCGACTTCTCCCTGGGATAAAACCTCACTCATATTTCTGGCCTTATTTTAAAAGCTAATTTTAATATTTTATTACTGAATAATAAACTCAGTAAAATATGCGTCCTTCACATGCCCTACGACTAGAAAGCGGTTGACGCGAGTTGTGACCTCATCTTTGAGCTTAAATTTTCCTTGCACAGAATAGACATCCTCAAAAGATTTACTGCTCAATAAAACTAGAATGGAGTCCGTGACCTTCTGAATATTCTCTTTTAATTCTGCGTGAACTTCAGGGGTACTCAATTCTAATGAAATCGTTACTTTCAGGAACCGTTTTCCTTCGCTTCCCGCAAGGTTTACAATAAAAGGGTCCATAGGAAACATGACTCCAAGATTGACATCTTCTTCAACTTCTTCAGCCGCACCTTCCTCACCTTCAACAGGAACCTCTTCAACAGGTTTTTCCTGGAAAAAGGTAATATAGGCATAATACCCACCCCCGCCAAGTACCAGCAAACCGACTATAATACCAATGATCATTCCAATTGGTTTTTTTCCGCCGGATGCCTCTGCTGCTTCCAGTTCTTCTAATATATCCTCTTCTTCAGCCATAAATCATTCTCCCGCCCTGCTTTCATCTATGAAAAATTCAATTACACATTAAAAATCAGGGACTTAATTTATCTTTTTTTTACTATCTTTGAGCAATTTATATGCCAAAAGAACTAAACAAAAACAGAAAACAGGCAACACTATATATTTAAAAGCTTTGTTCCCTATTACCCTGGAATAGCAACGAGCGCATTAGGGGAAAGTTTATCCCTGCCGGTCATAATTTTGACGAAAAAATAACCCAATACCTGCTTTCACCCAATAAAACAATCGCACCAGATCAAGCGATTTTGATGCATTTTGTTGCAAAATTTAATGACAATTGCTTTTAAACCAAGCAACAATTGATACCTTTTCAGTATATTATTCTACATCATCCCAAAAAATAATTCACCTAACTTATTGTTTTTTATGAAATAAAATGAAACTCTATAGCTTTTTCCGGTAAATGATTAACTTGGTACAGGAATTGAAAACTATCTCGTATTAAAGGCCACTGATTTGGCCACGCTACTTTCTTGGGTATGCAATTTATCCCCCATTTTAAATTACTTGGAGCACGGGTTTTATGAAAATCAAGATTCCTGGCCGTTTGGCGCTTATTAAAAATTCCTGGGCATTGATGGCCCTCCTAATTGCACTGGTTTTGCTGCTACCGTCTTTGGCCATAGCTGAGGAGACACCCGTTTTAAGCTCGGGAGACACGGCTTGGATGTTGACGGCCACCGCCTTGGTATTATTCATGACCATACCTGGCTTGTCCTTATTCTACGGGGGCATGGTACGAAGCAAAAACATTTTATCTGTTCTCATGCAATGCTTTGCGATCACATCGCTTATGACCATTCTGTGGGTTCTATATGCTTATAGTATCGCATTTGGCGGCGATGGCCCATACTGGGGAGGTTTGAGCAAGATGTTTCTCGCCGGGGTGAGTGTTGATTCACTGAGCGGGACCATACCCGAAACCGTATTCATGACGTTTCAGATGACATTTGCCATTATCACTCCTGCCTTGATGGTGGGTGCTTTTGCCGAACGCATGAAATTCTCAGCTATGCTGATTTTCATGACCATCTGGATAACCGTTGTCTATGCCCCTATTTGCCATTGGGTTTGGGGCGGCGGAGGTTGGCTCGGCAATAAAGGAATCCTGGATTTTGCTGGCGGTACGGTAGTTCATATTAATGCGGGCATGGCTGGGCTGGTAGCAGCACTGGTTCTTGGCCAGCGCAAGGGCTACCCCAACACCGCCATGCCTCCGCATAACCTGGGTTATACGCTGATGGGAGCTTCTATGCTCTGGGTCGGATGGTTCGGATTCAATGCTGGTAGCGAACTAGCCGCTGATGGCGTAGCTGGAATGGCTATGGCTGTGACTCAGGTAGCCACCGCAGCTGCCGCATTGAGTTGGATGTTCATAGAGTGGATTAAACACGGCAAACCAAGCGTGTTGGGCATTGCTTCGGGCGCAGTAGCCGGTCTGGTTGCGATTACCCCTGCTTCAGGCGCTGTTGGCCCTCTAGGCGCTATGGCAATTGGGTTTGCCTCAGGTGCAGTTTGCTTCTTGGCTTCTACAACTCTAAAACGCGCAATGGGTTATGACGATTCTCTGGACGTTTTTGGGATTCACGCTGTGGGAGGAATCGTAGGGGCAATTTTGACGGGTGTATTTTGTGCCGAATCCCTCGGAGGGGCCGGTTTTGGCGGAGATATTACCAGCATTGGCGGTCAGGTTACCGTACAAATCATTGGAGTGGGAGCAACCATCATTTATACAGGAATCGTCAGTTTTATCATCCTGAAGGTACTGGATGGAATTATGGGTCTTCGGGTCACCGATGACGATGAGAGCGAAGGTCTGGATCTCTCGCATCACGGTGAACGTGGCTATATTATCTAACAATAATAAAAAAGCTCGATAAACAAGCAATTCGTTGATTAAAATATAAGCTATTGCTTCCATTATTAATTTTAGTAAAATATGCAACGTATTATTTAAATAAGCTTTTTGATTTTTAAGGCTGTAAGTCTTTTGAAAGGGACCGCTATGTTACAAACGAGGAGGTTTTTAAATTTTTCGCTAATTACCATTGCCCTGATGCTTGGGTTCGCGAGCACAGCTTCTGCGGATAAAGCGCTGGAGTTGATAAAAGATATAGAGGTGCATGGTTTTGCATCCTCATCCTATTCTCATAACTTTGCAAATCCGACCGGCACAAGACAAAACGCCCTGCGCGTTTATGACTTTGACGCAAACTCTTTCAAGTTTGACACTGCCGAACTCGTCCTAAAAAAAGATGCCACAGAAATTGGCGATGTGGGGTTCCGTACCGATGTGACCTACGGTTTCAGTGGTCCCTCCGCAAATAAAGTCGGCGGGCCTAATGTTGGCGGAACTGCAGTCAGTAATGATGATTTTGATTTGCAGATTGGGTATGTTCAATACAACGCTCCCATTGGTAAAGGATTGTTGATTGATTTCGGAAAATTCGGCACAAATATCGGCTCGGAAGTTATGGACGGATATGATGGCTTCAATTATACTTTTTCCAGATCTTTTCTGTTCTTCCTGGGGCCATTCACTCATAACGGGATACGAGTGCAGTATCAATTGACTGACACCGTGGGTCTTTTAGGCATACTCTCAAACGGCCATGACACCACAACAGATGTCAATGATGCAAAAGGGATTGGCGGTCAAATCTCCTGGGCGGTATGCGATTCAGCTGTGGTTTACTTAAATTATTTTGGCACTGCCGAACCACAAACAGGCGACCCCAGTAACTCAGACGACTTCAGAAATTATTTTGATACGGTTATTGAGGTTAGCCTCAGTAAAAAACTGTTATTGAATTTGAATGCTGTAGTTGGTGTAGAAAGAAATGCAACGGGACCCAACACGGGCCAAAATAATTGGTGGGGGTTTTCAGGAATCGTTCGCTACGATGTCAATGACTGGTTCTCTTTAAATTATCGTGGCCAGATTTTTCATGATCAAGATGGAGCTCGTTCCGGGACAATTCAAAAGTTATGGGCTATGTCGCTCACACCAGAAATTAGAATCAATAATAATATGGTAGTTCGAGCAGAGTACCGTCATGATGAATCAGATAGCCCTACCTTTGCCAACGGGGATGGCGCGGGTCAAAGTCGCACCCAAGATACTCTTGCGTTTAACGCCTTGTTTTATTTCTAGGGTTTTATAGGCTGTCAATCGGAGTGCTTAGTGTACTCCGATTGACATTTCCTGTAGATCTTCAAACCGCACTACTAATAGTCCATCAATCTAATTCAAATTCCCACATCAAGTAACCTACAACCCGATAATCATCGGAACTTTTTGTAGTTCCAATTGGGGCGGCTATACCTATTTCCCATTCTCTAGATAATTTATAGATAATACCTGGTGTAATAAATATTTCGTTCTGGTTACCACCATCCCATTCGTTATTGCTTCCATTGATTTCTAAAGTCGCGCGCCAAGGGCCAATGGGATAAAAGGCTCCTACATTCCAGATAATACTATCGGTCGCAGATTCGGAGCCTTCGGGAACATTTCTAATTTGGTCGACCCAGTTAAAACCAAACTCAGCAAAAATTTGGCTTTGGTTTAACGTGGGAAAGTCTCGTGCTAAAACTGCAAAGGGCTGCACTTCTAAAAAACCTTCCGTAAGGCCGTTATCTACTGGTCCTACAGGAAGTTCAATTAAATTTCCAAAAGAAAAATGTGTGTTGCCGTCCCCCAAGCCCATCCAACTGTATTGAGCGCCAATCTCAATGTTCCCAGGACCAGAAATTGTAGGACCGGTTTTCGGATTTTGGTATAACAGCCCATCCCATTCAAAGATAATTTGAAAAGCGTCTGTAATCCCATATTCAACTTCGAATAAAGTTGTCGCCTGTCGGGCACTGGCATTCTTGCTAAAGGAAGGAAATAAGGTAAATTGAATTTCGTCTTCCTCTTGAGGATAGACCAGTCTGGATTGAAATATTTCCTGGATGGGTTGTGGAATTATTCGATCCCTGCTTTTACCAGGTTCAGCAAATGAATATAAAGGAGCTATCATGAAAAAAGCGATAAAGCAAAAAGTCAGAAAAAACCGGGAACGTATCATAAAAAAATATTAGGGCTTTTAAAAGCGAAAGGTGAGCATGGAACCCAGGTAAGTGATGTCAGAACCATTGGAGGTTTGTTCTAGGAATTTACCAGCACGAAAGTAGACAAATATTCCTTTCAGATCAAGGTGTCGATTAAAATTGTATTTCACTTCCAGTTCGGGCTGGGTACCCACATAACGCGCTCGGCTGGATTGGCCACTACGCAATAATCCATTCCCAATGGAATAGATACCGTCATCCAGGCTATCGCGCCATATAAATAAAGTGCTTGTGGTGAGGGACCAGTGTTCGTCAAGAGTAAAATCTATTCTAGGATGCAAATCCCGCTGGTTGATAAGTCCACTAGCTGCAAGTTGACTGATATGTTTTCCTTTTGGAAAAAAAGGATTGAATGAATTTAAATCGCTATCATTAGGGTTATCATCTCCCGAATATACATCTGCACGCAAACTGAAACGCAGTTTTTTCAGTCCGTCTAGAAACCATGTGTAACCCGTATCTGACGCAAGGGCATAAGCATGGATATCACCCTGACCAAATTTTCCGAACTGATACAAAAATTCAAAATTATAGTCCAGGTTTTTCTTTTTGCCCCAAATTCGGGTTCCAAGGGTGTGGCGCGTTTCCTCGGCCTGCCCTTGATTGTAAGTTGCATTCAGGTTGCGCCAACCCAAATAATAAAGATCGGCATTTAAGGAAAAGGGCAAATTCTCTCGCACCCCGTAAAGGCCCCAAAAAGCATTTGATGCTCCCGATTTGTTGTCGAATACCTCCGTTTTGAGAGCCACCGGCCTGGCTCCGAAAGCCCGCACATCCCAATTGCCTCTATGGTAAATCCCCATAACGGCATCATGGCTGAGGCGTATATTGGGTCGCTCTCGATAGTTTAAAAAACGCCTGCTCCCAAAAATAATTTCCTGCCGTCCGGCACGGAGCGTCAAACGTTGCCCCGGCTTTTTCCACAAATCAAAATCAAAGAACCCCTGATTCAAATCAAGCCAATCCTTATCTACCGACCGAGGCCCTCCCTCTCTTCCCGTTTCAATTCCGCTCAGAAACTGAACAAAAAAGCGGGTACGCTCTCCGGCGTGAAGGTCTCCATGAATCAGATATCGTTGCAGGTAATAACCATTGTCGTCCTGTGTCCCCTTGCCCCAGTTATTATTGCTGATGAATTCAAAATGCTGGCGGGTTTCTCCCCCCAAAGTCAAGTAGAGAGATTCTGATTTATTGAAGGGAATATATTTCAGGGAATCAAAATAATCTGTTCTTTTCGCGGGATCTTTTAGAAATCGAAAGTCTTCCTTGTATCGTGATGAATTGAACGAAGGACGTCCATTATCAGCCCATGCTGAAGTTGGAAGCCAAGTCATTATCAGCATCAGCACCCAAATCCTGGACAGGTTATGATTAGATATCAGGAGTAAATTTTTTGTTGGAAATAGCATTATTGAATCAATAATGAAGAGTCTATTGTTTGGTAATGTCTAAATATTAAACCTTGTGTAAAATACCATCCTTTACTACGTATCTAAAGTACTCTGGCGTAAAATTCCAAAATTCATTATCCCAAATTTCTGTTTATATCGCTTTGCATAATCGATAAAATAAGTATCTATCACCCTGACTGGAAAAACTTTGCTCACACAAGCACAGAATCAAATTATTTATCTTATGTTTTTGAATGGCCTGCTTTTTTTGGGACTCAACTTTGTTGCCTATTCAATAATTTTTCCCGGCCAAAAAGGTTCCAAACGCATAGGTTATATGTTTATCACCTGCGGCCTAATGGCTTATCTGGTGCAGCAACTTTATCAGGGTATGATCGCTCTTGATTATCCACAGGAAAATGTGAGCGGGTTAATTTTAAGCGGTTTTGTGGTACCCGTTTTTTTCGTATCACTGTTTTATTATCGAATCAAACGCAACCGAATAGAAAAAGAACAGCAATCAAAAATTAAGGAAAACAATGATTGACCTGAGAAGCGACACCCTCACCCATCCTACAAAGTCGATGCGCAATGCCATGGCAACCGCGGAAGTCGGTGACGATGTATTTCAAGAGGACCCCACCGTCCAAAAACTTGAAACCCTGGCGGCAGAAAAAACCGGAAAAGAAGCAGCCGTTTTCGTTCCCAGCGGGACCATGGGAAACCTGATAAGCGTGCTCAGCCATTGCGGTAGAGGCGATGAGATTTTACTTGGCGATAGAAGCCATATTTCCCTTTATGAAGTTGGTGGAGTCTCAGCACTGGGAGGTGTCCATCCACGCCCTTTACCCAATAACAGCGATGGCACTATCTCCATCGAGCTGTTGGAAAAGGGGATCAGGCACTTGGATATTCATTCCCCACCAACCCGCTTGATTTGCCTTGAAAACACACATAATTTTTGTCAGGGTTCACCTGTTACTCCTGAATACATGATGACCGTTGGTGATCTGGCAAAGAAATATGGACTAAAGATCCATCTTGATGGAGCAAGAATCTTTAACGCCGCTGTGGCTCTAAGAATTCCCGTCCAAAAACTAACGGAAAAAGTGGATTCGGTAATGTTTTGTCTTTCAAAAGGACTTTCTGCACCTGTGGGCTCACTGGTCTGTGGATCGTCGGATTTCATTGACAAGGCAAGAAAAGCCCGAAAAATGGTAGGTGGAGGAATGCGGCAGGCTGGGCATCTGGCAGCAGCTGGAATAATCGCCTTAAACGATCTGGTAGATCGACTTCGGGTAGACCACGAAAACGCAAAAACTCTCGCCAGCCAAATTTCTCAGATGGAGGGAATTGAAGTAGACGAATCCAAAGTAAAAACAAATATCATATTCTTCAAACTGGCAGGATTAAAAGGCGAGACATTTCTCCAACTATTGGAGAAAAAAGAAATTAAAATTTTAATGACGGATGCCGATGAGGGCATTTTTCGAGCCGTCTTACATCGGGAAGTATCCAAGGAGCAAGTTGAAATTGTTATCGAAACCTTCAAATCTATATTAGACAAACGATGAGGCTTAATGGCAATTGACAGTTTTGCAGATTGCTCTATAATGAGAAAGAACTTTTAACTGAACAGGAAAATCATGATAGAACTGGAAATGCAGGACAGAATGGAATTGGTGAAAGAGGCACAAGATGTCGTAAAAAGTCGATATCTTTTGTGTATCTTGGTCACTCAGCGAATTCATCAATTGGAAAATGGTGCCCTACCAACCATTGAAGTTGATCCTGAAGATCTTACCAATCCAAAAATATTTTTTGAATTGGCTTTAAGGGAAATTATAGAAGGCAATATGGATCTGGAACAGGTTACTGAAGAAGAATAACCGGGCCTCGCCCGGTAGAAACTTTTAAACTCCCCCCTAACTTTACCCATTCACAATCCCATTTAGTTTTGTTCGCTTTTTATACACGCTAACAAGATATCAAGTCATCCAATCATTTGGCATAGTGTTTGGTGGACCTTGCCAAGGTTCCGGGCACGAGGACCGTTTCAATCCAAAAAAAAAGCCCGCCGAACATTCGGCGGGCTTTCTTATAAAACTTCTAATGACTACTTAGGAAGCTCGTCACGTCTAACCTTCCCTTCGTCATACATTTTACGTGTACGCTTGGTCATCCATACCAACCAACCCTGGAAGCAGATGAAAATCGCTGCAATGATGGGAGGCATGTAGTACAAAGACGCAGGTAACGCAGGTTTCAGAATGGTGTAATACCAGGTTGAGATAGCCATATGCTCATCATGCTCTTTATCTCGACCTGCCCATTGCATGAAACTAACTGGAATGAATTTTTCAGATGGGATCTGGACATCAAATTCACCTTCCGTCGTCAATGACCGCTTGAACATAACTTTGACTCGACCCTGATGGAAAATGGAGTCTACAACCTCCACTTTACCTTCAGACTCTTTGTCAGCAATCGCGTCAAAACCGTTACCTACGGTTTCTTTAACACTCACGTCCATTTGATAACCTTTGTCATTCGGCGCATTGGTCGCACTGTAATCTTTGGCCATGAAACTGGCTTTCCAAACATCAACCGGTTTCTTGGAATCGCCAAAGATAAAATACGGTTTTTCTGCACCAAACAGATCCTGCAGTTTTGCAGGCCATTGCATTGCCACTGCATCCGGAAATTCAGGATCCTGTGACATAAATCGCTGGTGGTATTCGACCAGATAATAGACTGCATTTTCTTCTGCACTCCAGCGCGAGCTAACCCAGAGGTTGTCCGTTTTGGGGTCGAAGTTACGCTTACCACGGGTTATCTGACCCGCCATTGCGATGTAATGCCTCAATGGGTTCTCAGCTTGTTCTTCAGGCAGAGCAACGATTCTCGAATCGGTGTCTGGAGAAGCCCAGCTTGGATCATCGATCTTTGGAGCCACAGTTCCTTCTGTATAAACAGATTGGATCAGGAAGTCAGGAACCGGCTTGTTTGTCAGCTTATCAATGTTCTTTCGAGGACAAAGAGAGTTAACGAACGCTGCAATTTTCCAGCGATCTTCAACGGTGATCTGGTCCTTGAAGTTAGGCATTGGAGTGCCGTTCAATCCGGTAGAAATGGTTCGAACAACATTGAAAGGGTCGAAGTGATTTCGACGCGATCCACGGAAGTTCCAGCATTGTTGCCAATCCGCCGCAACAATCGGGAAACCCCAGTCGTCTTTCATCGTCGGGTTACCATCACCACGGCCTTCTCCACCGTGACACTCAAAACACTTGTTCTTCATGAAGATTTCTTTACCCGCGTCAATGTCAGCTTGCGGTACACCCAAGTGATAAGGCCCCGTGGTTCCCCAAGGGTTCGTACCAAAATCCTGGATAGTTACTTCTTCATCTTCAGTGTCGTTAAAATCACGATCCTGAACCAAGGTTTTTACGAAGTTGACGGCAGCTATGATTTCATCTTCTCCTAAAAATTCGCCCCAGGCAGGCATTGCCGAACCTGGCAGACCATTTTTAACAGTCTTGACCATATCTGCTTCCATGGGAAGCTCTCCAGAATCCGTTGTACGAATCTTGAAAGTTCCCTGAATGAAGTTTCGCGGTCGAGTGAACAGTCGGTCAGCAGAAGGTCCGTCACCGCCACCTTCCACACCGTGACACCAGACACAGCGTTTAAAATAAACCTTCTTTCCCTTTTCCAGCAGGTCTTTTTTGACCGCATCCGGTACGCCGGCCATCGCCGTTCCCGGTACCGCGATCAACACCACTGCCAGAAAAGACAAAATCAGGCGTTTGATGTAGTTGTTATTCTTTGTCATGGTCATTTCCATATGTTTAGGTTTAGTAACCGTTAAGTTCAAGTTATTCCCCACCACCCGCGGTAGAGCCTTCTGTACCAAAAGTTCGTGGATGCCAGCCTGTGTACCAATATTCAAACAGAATGACCTTCCAGATTTCTTCGGTTTTCAAATGCTCTTCCCAAGGAGGCATTGCTGACGACCAAGGGGTGGATTCATTAGGCAGACCGGGTCCACCTTTTGACACCCGCCAGAACAGAAATGCTTCCTGCAACATAGCGATGGTACCTGGATCAATGAAGTTAGCTGGTGTGGGATTGAACACATGTGAGAACATTCCCAATCCATTCAACTGATCACCATGACAGTAATGACAGTTCTGAAAGAAAATCGTGCCACCTTCCGTCACATACTTCATGTACTCATGCTTGTCCGCATCGAGGAATGGAAAACTATCTTTGTAGTTGTCCTGCTCATCTATACGGAAAGGGTTGTTGGTAGATTCCAGCGGATAAGTCTTACCATGCACTTTTGTGGTAGCAGGAGGTGCGGGATGAACCGTCCTCAACTCAACCGGTTCCTGGAAACTCGGATAAATCGTATTATAAGTTGCAAACCCTACCAGAATCGGTAAAGCCGTAAATACGATGATCCGCGCCAATTTGTATTCACCTACAATTGTTTTAACAATTGGTTTCCTGAATTCTCGGAAAGTCTCCGGATCCTGACTAATGTATAGAAAGGTTCCAATAGACCACATCACCATATATGTGATGAAAAGAGTCCAGGGAATGGGTGGATACAAAACAAATTTATAAAAATAGAAACCAATTGACCAGACAAACAAACCCGACATGGAAATCGGCGGCTTGAGTCTGAGCACAAGGTTTGTGATGATCACATACGCTACGAATAATAAAAAGTAAACGTATCTGTTAAGAATCCAGCCGACCTCCTTCGGTGTAAATATAGGAAAAATAGCGTTATGAAACACCGCTAGGCCGACAACAAATACCAAAAAGCTAACTAAAGTCTTGTTCATTGCTGTCTCCTATTAACTGCCAGCCGGGGGTTCGGTCTGACTAATAAAATCTACAAGCTTGTCAAGAGCATTAACTGAAAGCTGCTCTGCAAAGGTTGTAGGCATTAAACCATCCGGAAAAGATTCTCCGGCTTCTTCATTAAACACCACATATGCACCGGGATTCAAAATCGATTCCCGAACGTATTCCTTGGTGTTAGTTGCTTTACCTTTATAGTTAGGATCTTTGATCCTTTTGGGAGCGTTGATCTTCTCATGAAGTTTTGGTCCCAATTCGCCCACTGCACCCTCAACACCAGGAATGGTGTGACAGAGCGGACAACCCAGCGTATTGATCATCGCCTGGATATCTTCTTTACCAGTAACGAAAACCGGGCCTTCTTCATCGCTGCTCTCTTCCTCAACCACAGCACCGCCTGTATTACCGGCGTCATCCTGTGGCAATGGAACGGTCACCGTTGCAAACTCACCCGGTGTGTCCTTGGATTGGAGATAAGCAACTACTGCGTTCACTTCAACGCGACTCAAACTGATCGGCGGCTTAACGATAACCGGCATCGGGCTTTTTGTGTCGCCGTCTTTACCGAACCCTTCCACCACGTAACAAGTTGGACACATTAAAGATTCGCGGAGGTAATCTTCTCCGATCAACTCATCCGGACCATGCTGACGTCGGTACTCTTCAGGTACATCAGCAGGTTTGCCCTTGACGATTCCGGCGGCGGGCTCTGTCTCACCAATGGCCACCGGACTGGTCGCATACCTGTCTTCTTTTATGCGATCATGACTTCTTTTCTCAACGCCGAAAAGGTTCGGACATCGACCCATATGATCACCCGGATCGAAGGTGTGACACAGAGGACATTGTCCCTTACCGATAGATTTCTGACCGGCAACCTGTTTCGCACCAAAAATAATTACGCGTCCCATTTCAGCAAATTCTTCCATGGTCACATCACCCACAACCGCTGCTTCCTTAGGGGGTGGATCACTTCGCTGTTGCGGCAACCAGTTGGTGTAACCCGCAAGCAGAACCGAAATCGTGGTATAGAAGAAGAAGGCTCTAATAATCGGAGCCGACTGCATTTCAATTTTATTACTCTTGAAGAAAACTCCCCAAATTAACAACAGGAGAATTATCGCCCAAAGATAAGTCGAGAAGAAGAACATCAACTGATCTTTTTGTACAAGGCTGAACATATGCACAGTCATCATAAAACAGGTGATAGCGAACACACCGAAAATGCCACCCCACAAGGTGGTGTTCAAGCCGCCCCTCTCCCTACAATGCTGGATAACATTGCCGAACACGTAAACACCAAATACGGCAAATATTATCGACAGAAATGAAAATAATATGTCATGCTGCTCTGGTAACATTTTTCCCCTCTCTCCTATACCCTCAGATTAAATCAGGGTTGAGGGCCACAGAGTATTGTGGCCCTCAACCCAAATAGATAATAGTTATTGTTGTTGTTGCGCCGGAACCGGAACTCCCTCAGGAGCCTTGGCCGGAACTTTCTTGCCAGTCAAACTACCTACCCAGAAAACCACAACAAACTGAACCCAAACAAATAATGCGTTGAAGGTAAGCATTTTACCTGCCTCGCCAATTGTCAGAGTGTAAGCATCCGGAGAGTTATCGCGAACAACTTCCGTCACGTGCCAGAACAAACGTACAGCGGAACGGATATAACCCATCAGACCCATCAACCAGGTGAAGGAAATTGCTAGAAGGAAAATAGCGTAGGTTCCCACCTTGGACTGCGTGCCCCATTGAATATCACCATAAGATTCAGAATCCTTAAACATGGAGATATTGATCGCGGTGCCCGCAAACAGAGTCGTAAGAGTAGATGTCACCTGAGGCACAGAAAGCCCAACCCGCTGGTTAGCAGGGAGGAAGTAACCATATACACCCAGGAAGATGATATTACAAGCAGCGCCAACGAAGATCGCTGTGATCCAACAGTTACCCACGGTCGCCCATGGAACGTTGATCTTCTTGTTCGCCCTCTGATACAGAAGGAAACAGAGAACCGTACAAGTGATCATCAGGTTAACCGCTGTGTTTTTGGCTGACATTACACCAAAGTGCCCAACGACCGGATGCTGCGCACCACCCATTGCTTTCAACTCAGCAGGGGTCATAACGATCGTATGCGGCGTCATCCACATGGTGAAACAACAGATCAAGAGAAGAACCATGTATTTGCAGTACTTCATATAACGATGCGATCCTTTGACCCTCGACATACCATTATGCAGATAGGAGTTCGCGCCGAAGAACAGCAAACCAATCATTACCGCTTGAATGATGAACAACCAAGCCATGATGCCGCCCATCAGGGTAATACCCATTTGCTGACGGAATGCATACACTTCTTTCATCAACCAGTACCCTGCGAAGGGCAGCGGAATCAAACCGAAGATCGCGATAAACATCGCCACATAACAAACCCAGTCGTAGTGAGCTCGCTCTTCTTCGTTTTTAGCTGTGAGATAATGATACGCGGCATATGCACCAACGATTCCACCCCCGAAAACAATGTTTCCGAGAATACGATGAACTCCAACCGGATTCCAAAGTGTGGAATGAATAACATGCCAGATATTTCCAAGGAAACGGCCTTCCGAGTCAATTCCACCAGGAGCCTGCATGAAGGTAGCCCAGGAATTGGCCAGATACATCAGAACCGTTCCAATCAGGTTGAGAAGAACTGAAAGACTACAATGGATCCATTTAAGGAACTTATCATCGCTCATTCTGTCCCAACCGTAGTAATAGACATAAAGAACTCCGGATTCAGCCAAGAACATGAGCGCGTAAACGTGCATTACAGGACGGAAGATGCCTGCCATGTACTTAAAGAATCCAGGGAATAATGTAATAAATGTAAAGAGGAGAACACCACCAAGAATAGCGGTCCAGGAATACGCAGTCAGACTAACCTTCATAAGGTCATGTGCCAACCGGTCATACTTCTGAGACATTACAGGATCTTCTTCTTTGGTTCGAATTCCGATGAACTCGATGATCATACAGAAAATCGGAACTGCCAGCACAAAACTACCAAAGTAGAGATGCTGCTGATTTGCCACCCAAAGAATGATTCGGCTGGGTGCAAACTCATAATTATTATAATCCTCCGGACCTAATTCCGGCGCCGGATATCCACTAACCGGTCCTTTCAGCGGATTGCCTTCCCAGTCCTTATAGAAAACGTCCTGGCTCCACTCGATTTCCGGTTCGCCTTCGCCTTCAACAGCCTCTTCTGCCTGAACTTCTTTGGCAAAAGCCTCTTCAGCGAAAACTTGCTCTGCAAATGCCTCTTTGGCATCCGCAACGCCGGTCATCCCTGGAATCAGGTATATGGCTAACGCCAGAACCAACCCCAGTGATATCGTCCCGATACTGCGTGTGTTTTTCCCCAACATAGCTTTAACCTCCTTATGGATCTGATCAGGATCCGTTGCTAGTATTACAAAACTTAATTAGGTACCTATATATAAACTCAATCTAACTTGATTCACTTTTTTGCACCGATTTAAAAAAAATCAGCAAAACTCAATAATCTCGCCAACAAAAACCACTTGACGTGACAAGACCCCACTCAAAAAGCTTTGAAACACCTAAAAAGATAAAACCAATAAAGTCTGTAACTTACATCTTTATAAGGGTTTTCAGAGCTCTTTGCTTGAGCTACTTTTTGGCGCACAAGTGCCCAAAATGATGGTGATTAAAACATAGCCTTTACTATGTGTCAAGTCAAAATCGACCCCTGCAGCCCTTAAAATATAATGTTTTTAGGATTTTTTTCGAGGCTCTTCCAGCCGCAATTTTACCGAATTTGCATGGGCGCCCAAATCTTCCATTTCTGCCAGCAATGTTACAGTTTTGCCACAATTTTGTAAGGCTTCTCTTGAATAGGAAATCAAGCTGGTGCGCTTGATAAAATCGTAAACTCCCAGAGGGGACGAGAATCTCGCGGTACCACTCGTGGGCAAAACATGATTGGGGCCGGCAAGGTAGTCTCCCATCGCTTCAGGGGTGTAGTGCCCCAAGAATACAGCACCTGCATTCTGCACCTTTTTGACCCACTCTTCGGGGTTTTCTACGGAAAGCTCCAAATGCTCCGGTGCAATTTTATTGGCCATATCCACAGCGTCCTGAAGGGATTCCGTTACCAACAAATAGCAGTTCTTATCCAAAGAAACCTCGGCAATGGCCTTCTTGCTTAAAACTTTTACCTGTTGTTCCAATTCTTTTCTGACATCTTCAGCCAGGTCCGCATCCGAAGCCACCAGAATGGGAACGGCATCTTCATCATGTTCCGCCTGAGAAAGCAAGTCAGCCGCCACATAAGCAGGGTTAGCAGAATGATCCGCAACAATAAGAATTTCACTGGGACCTGCAATCATATCTATATCCACAATTCCAAAGACCAGCCTTTTCGCCAAAGCTACAAATATATTTCCCGGACCCACAATTTTATCCACGCGCGGAATTGTGTCAGTCCCAAACGCCATGGCGGCGACCGCTTGCGCGCCTCCCACCTTATAAATTTCCGTAACTCCGGCCAGGTCAGCTGCAACCAACACATGCGGCCTTGTCTTACCATCGGGAAAAGGCGAACACATTACCACCCGCTCTACCCCGGCCACCTTGGCGGGAATGGCATTCATCAAAACAGAAGATGGATAAGAAGCCTTTCCTCCCGGAACATAAATCCCCGCAACTTCTAAAGGTCGCACCATTTGACCGAGCGTGACACCTTCCTCTTCGTAAGCCCAGGAATCCTGCTTCTGCCTTTCATGAAATAACCGAATTCTTTTTGCAGCTTCGCGAAGCGCATCAAGCTCTTCCTGGGTTACTTCCTTATACGCAGCCTGTATTTCTTCCGGGGTGACGCGGATTTTTTCCAAAGGGATTTTGTGACGATCAAACTGGTGTGTCAATTGCAGCACAGCTTCATCGCCCTTTTCTTTAACATCATTTAATATCTTTCGGACCGTTTCATCCTGAGTGAACAAATCCATATTTGACCGATTCACTAAAGCATCGACTACGCTTCGGTAATCCGGTTCCGAAAATTTACAAAGTTTCATTTTTAAAAACCACCTCTATTGAAAAGATATCTCATCAAGAAATTTTTTAGTTTTCCCACTCTCACAAAGACCCGATTGAACAATTAGCGTCAAATGGGTTTTAAGAAACTTTAAATCTTCTGGAAAATCCACATCGTACCAGACAGGCAGCAACTCTAAAGAAACGTTCGTTTCTTTAACTTTCTTTAAGGTTTCCTCAAGAACATTTTCTGTACCCCACGCAACCCCGCCAAACACTTCAGAAACCTTACCTGTCATTGCAATCAGATAGTACCCGCCATCGGTACTCGGACCCAGAACCAGATCTTTTTCAGAAGCCAATGCCTTATCTAGATAAGACACAGGCAAGGAAGGGCTGTCTGACCCAATAATAACAACTTTGTTATACCCCTGCCTAAATCGGTCGACAAAAGCTTTGCGCATTTTGTCCCCAAGGGTATCTCCCTGCTGCACAAAAAGACTCATACCGGAACTCTCTGTTCCGTTAAAAAATCCGGAATGATTCTCTGGCGAGATCCCCACAAAACAATCTGCATCGTCCACTTGTCGAATTTTATCCAGACTGTCTTCAACAAAGCAGATATAAAGCTTTAATATGGTTTCATCATCGAACGATGAACTCAAACGGGTTTTAACCTGACCTAGAACGGGGTCACGGGCAAACAGGATCACCGCGTTATCTTTTACTTTTTCCATTCCCTGGTTCGCTGCTTAACGAGTCTTTGCCCATTGCCTTCCTTCTGAGGGGGTTGACTCAAAGCGGAAAGACTCATAAAATTCAAGTATTACATCCTCAATTTACGAAGGAACTTTCACCATCCTCGATTTAGACCTTTCGCTATTCTACTGGATCAACCAGCATTTTCAATCCCGAATGATGGATAAGTTCATGCTGTTTGTTACCATAAAGGAAAATTTCTACGTACCAGGCCTGCTATGCCTTGTTGCTCTTCTAGGTACCTATAAACACCGCGGACTGGCTTTTCTTATAGCAGCTGGTGTCGCAATTGGTCTGGCCGATGCAATAGGGCACAATATCTTAAAAGAAGGGATTCAGCGGCTTCGCCCGTGTCATGTTCTGCCACAAGACATTATAGGATTGGTTAGCTGCTCTGAAAGCTTTTCGTTTCCCTCTAACCATGCCGCTAATTCATTTGCCGCAGCAACTCTTTTAAGCCTCTGTTTCCGCAACACCACATTGATGGTTTTTACTTTTGCACTGATCGTTTGCTATTCTAGAGTCTATTTAAGAGTGCATTATCCTACCGATGTTATCGGAGGAATGATTTTGGGCAGCGCTATGGGCTATCTAGGTTATCTGTTCTATGGCAGGATATTAAAATATATAAAACCCTGACCGACCTTGTCGCATGAGCTCAAAGAGTCAAAAAAAATTCCTCATTCTCAAACTGAGCGCATTGGGTGATATCGTTCACACTTTACCCGTTGCCCGAACCCTGCGACAAGCCTATCCGGATGCTTTCATCTCCTGGATGATTGAAGAACGCTATCAGGTTCTCCTACATAACAACCCGGATATCGATGAAGTCATTCCCATCCGCACAAAAACCTGGCGGAAAAACTGGAACAGGGAAACCTTAAATGAAATTCTGCAAATAATAAAAAATCTGCGCCAGAAAAAATTTGATGTTGTTTTCGATTTACATGGCCTCGTAAAAAGTGGGGCAATTGCCATGCTAAGCCGCGCACGAACCAAAGTTGGATTTCACAGAAAAAACTGCAAAGAAAAAATCAGTTCAATCTTTACAAATAAAAAAGCGCCTTATATGGCAGGTGGAATTCATGTAGTTGATATGAACCTCACCCTTGTGCAATCTGCATTGGGCGTTCTGAGTGAAGTAAAAGAATTCCCCCTTCCCGAAATTCAAGAGCAGAAAGTAGAAGACTTTTTTAAGAACCAACCCGAGCTCTCTACCAAACCCATTGTCGGCATCAACCCCGGAGCCGGATTCGAAAGCAAGCTTTGGGAACTGGAAAGCTTTGCACAATTAGCGGACCGCATTGCATTGGAGATGGATTGCTCAATTCTATTGACCTGGGGGCCAGGAGAAGAGCATAAAACCCAACGGATCGCAGCATCCATGAAACAAAAATGCTGGATCGCCCCACCCACTACTATTCAGGAATCTATTGCTCTTTACAAACACCTCGCACTACTGGTAAGTTGTGATTCGGGACCGCTCCACCTTTGTGCCGCAATAGAAATCCCCACAGTATCATTGTTCGGGCCTACTGACCCGGTACGAAACGGAGCTTATGGGTTGAATCACGAAACAGTATATAAGATGTTGTCATGCAGCTTCTGCTGGAAAAGAAAATGTCCCCTGGGAACCAAAGAGTGCATGAAACAAGTGACCGTGGACGAAGTTTTTGAAGCCGTCCGATCCAATCAAAAAAGCAATAATTAAGTGGAGTTGTTTTATGGGAATTGATAAAGAATTACTGGATATTCTAGTTTGCCCTAAATGCAAAGGTGACCTTGAGCTGAGCGAGAATGAGGATAGCTTAAATTGCAAAGCCTGCAGTTTAAAATACCCCATCAAGGAAGACATCCCTGTAATGCTCATTGACGAAGCCCTGCCACTTGATTAGTGGAAAACCATCACATTTTTTTAATCTGCAATCGTTATCTCCGGATCGAACACCGTTCCCTAACAACTGAAATCAAGCATGAAGAAGTTCCTACGATCCGTCGAATTCCAAATAAAAAATAGTCTCTGGAAACTTTTTGGACTGTTTGCCAAGAAAGATGTTCCCTTGGCTCCTCTTCCTCTGGATTTTTCAAAAATTTCCAATGTGCTTGTGGTTCGCTCTGACCGGTTGGGGGATGTTGTACTCTCAACACCGGTTTATGAATCATTAAAAACATCTTTTCCACATTTAAAAATCACAGCGATGGTAAACCCCATACAAGGGGGTATCCTGGAAGACAACCCTAATCTTAATAAGATTATTTTAATGCGTCGCAGACGGTTCTGGCGCGCTATCCGGGATTCCCGCAAAGAAAAATTTGATCTAGCCATCACTCTCAATAAAAAATTCAGTGCCACAGCCACGTTCTTCACGCTTTGTTCCAATGCAAAATTGATGGCGGGTTATCTTCATCCACAAAACCCATGGAATTACAACATCAGGCTTCCCATCGAGACCCCACCCTGCCACGAAATTGAAAATAATCTGGCGCTACTGAAGCATATGGGAGTGCCACAAATAATCTCGCAACCCAAAATTTACTTTAATACCAGAGAAAACAATAAAATAACGGGGATCATGAATTCGGACAAAAGTGAACGGCCTTTGATTCTTGTCAAAACGGGGACTCGTATCGTTGAGTGGGGGTGGCCATGGGATAAGTTTCAGACAGTGATGGAGCACTTTCTTAAAAATAAAATCGCTGACATCTGGTTGATCAATGGACCGGGTGAAGAAGAGGGTTTAAAGTCTGCTATTTCAAAAATGGATTTCAAGCCCAGATTATTGCCACTGGTAAAAACAAAAGAGCTTGCGCTTTTCATACAACAATGCGATCTTCTTTTCTGCAACCACACAGGCATCATGCATTTGGCCTCGGCTGTTGAAAAACCCGCCTGCGTTATATTCAAGCACGGAGAAATTCAACGCTGGGGACCCAGGCACCCGGCTAGCGTGGTTCTCGATGATCGACATCAAGACAACCTAACTCCCGAAACCGTTATCAACACCCTCGAAAAAATTCTGAACACCTAATGGAAATTGCCATGAACAACCAAAATAAAATTTCATCCGATTCAAAAATTGCCACGGCAGGTTTGATTTTTGAAGAGCCGGTTGTTTTTGAATTGGGGTCCCCCGGTCGCAAGGCCTATTCCCTCCCCGCCTGCGATGTTCCAGAAATCGAACTGGAAACCCTGCTACCTGCTGATGAAATTCGTGGTCCGATTAAAGAACTGCCAGAATTAAGCGAGCTCGATGTCGTTCGTCACTATACGAGGTTGTCGCAATGGAACTTTAGCATCGATACAAATTTTTACCCATTAGGATCGTGCACCATGAAGTACAACCCAAAAATAAACGAAACCCTGGCACGTTTACCTGGCTTTGCAGGGCACCATCCGATTTCCTCTGACGATGATTCGCAGGGAAGCCTTCAACTTATGTTTGAGCTGCAAGAATGCCTGAAAGAAATAAGTGGTATGGACCATGTCAGCCTGCAGCCTGCCGCAGGAGCGCAAGGCGAGTTTGCCGGCATGCTGATGATTCAGGCTTATCACGCTGCACAAGGCAATCCCCGGAAAAAAGTTTTACTACCTGATTCCGCGCATGGCACCAACCCTGCCAGCGCAACTCTTTGCGGTTATAAATCGGTGCAAATCCCATCCAACTCTGAAGGCCTTATCGACATAGACAAACTCGAAGCCTTCATGGATGAAGAAACCGCCGCCATCATGTTGACCAATCCCAATACACTGGGAATGTTCGAAAAAGATATTCTAAAAATAACCGAAATCGTTCACAGAAAAGGCGGACTGGTTTATTGCGATGGTGCGAATCTCAACGCGGTCATGGGAATCGTAAAGATGGGGCAAATGGGAATAGACGTATTGCATATAAACCTGCACAAAACATTTTCGACTCCCCATGGAGGCGGTGGACCGGGAGCAGGTCCGGTCTGCATCAAAAATATTCTTGAGCCTTATCTACCCAAACCGGTTGTCGAGAAAAAAGGTCATAAATACATATTAAATTATGACCGCCCCGAAAGTGTCGGCAAACTAAAAGTGTTCAACGGAAATTTTGGCATGCTGCTGAGAGCCTATGTTTACATCCGTACTCTCGGACCTGAAGGCATTCTTGAAGCTGCACAGTCCGCCGTGCTAAACGCAAACTACATCCGCGCTAAATTAAAAGACACGTTTCACCTCCCGTTCACAGGAGCCAGCCTGCACGAATGCGTGTTCAACGACAAGGGCCAAGGCATCACCACCATGGACTTTGCCAAAGAACTCATCGATCATGGATTCCATCCACCCACCGTATATTTTCCATTGATCGTAAAGGGTGCTTTGATGATCGAGCCGACCGAAACCGAATCAAAAGAAACTCTCGATATGTTTATCGAAGCGATGAAATCCATCGCCAAAAAAGGTCAGGAAGACCCGGAAAGTTTTCACGATGCACCGCGCCTGCCAAAAGTATCACGTCCCGATGAAGCTCGCGCAGCACGCCAGCCTATCCTCCGCTGGGGCGGCTGCTAGCCGTAGGGGCAACTGGCAATAGTTACTCTCCTATTAATAAACCCCTTATTAGAACTAGAATTGCTGTGGTCACAATGCCCGCCCCTATCAGGTTGAGGACCAATCCTGCTTTTGACATTTTTGGGATGCTCACCCAACCGCTGCCAAAAACGATTGCATTGGGGGGAGTAGCCACTGGCAACATGAAAGCAAATGAAGCGGCAAGCGTTGCCGGTACCATAAAATAGAGTGGATGAATCGTTGCCGCTACTGCCGCCATACCGAGTATGGGAAGAATCATTGTTGTCGTTGCGGTGTTGGAAGTCAGTTCCGTTAAAAAAGTTACCGCTAAAGAAATGACCAACACCGTTATCCACAACGGCCAATCCGAAACTCCAGTCAGCTTTGTTCCGATCCATTTATCAAGTCCACTCACTCCAAATCCAGCCGCCAACGCAAAACCACCACCAAACAAAATCAATATCCCCCAGGGAGTTTTAGATTGCACGGTTTTCCAGTCCAAAACAAACCATTCGGTTTTACCATTCAAGGTGAGACCTTGGGCACCCTTGACCGGCATCACCATTAGCAGTAGCCCCATCGTCATGGCAACCGTGGAATCGTGTAAAAAATTTTTATAGGGAAACAATTGCGACCAGCCAGGAATTATGAAATCGCCCAAGGCAATGGGTCGTCTGAAAATCCATAGCATTGCTGTAGCACAAAAAACGGTGGCGACCATTTTTTCCGCCCGGCTCATGGAACCCATGGCATCCAATTCTTTTTGAATGATTCCACTTTCTCCCCCTTCAATTTGATCTATTGGAAAGGGTGAAACATACCGGCAAAGGTACAACCATGTGATTGGAATAAAAACCAGGACGATGGGGATAGCCAAGGTCATCCACTGAAAAAAACTGATATCAAGGTTATCAGGAAATAGCTGTTTATAGAATCCAGCGAACACAATATTCGGCGGCGTACCGATTGGAGTGCCGACGCCACCGATGCTGGCAGAGTATGCCAGGCCCAGCATCAATACGAGACCTAATCCGTTTTCTATTTGCTTTTGTGAGTCCGAATTTCTCTCTCCATTCAAAGAAGACCCTGAAGCGATTTGTCGGACCACTGCCATGGCAACCGGAAGCATCATCATTGTCGATGCAGTGTTGGAAATCCACATCGATAAAAACGCAGTGGCAATCATGAACCCGAGGACGATGCGTTTCGGCTCCGTACCCATCGCAGAGATGATCCACAGTGCGAGGCGTTTATGAAAATTCCATTTCTCCATGGCGAGGGCAATCATGAATCCCCCAAGAAATAAGAAGATAAGATGGTTCGCGTAGTTGGGGGCAACCTGTGCGCTCGGCATGATACCGAGCAGTGGAAACAACACCAAGGGTAACATCGCGGTCACGGCAAGCGAGGTTGCTTCACCGACCCACCATATCGCCATCAAAGCGACTACGGCGAGCATTCGTTGCGAACGTTCCGTCATGCCATCTGGAATCGGCATCAACAAGATTCCGCAAAACACAACAAGACCGATTAAAAGAACAACAATTTGTTTTTTAAATGTGTTTTCGATCAAGAGAGGCTCGTGAAAAAGAGTTCAGCTAATTGATATTAACCTCTTCTAACTTTCCCCACAAGCCAGGCAACTATTTTACTTAGGACAAAAAACTCATAGGCCCATTTCGATATCACAGTTGCGGCTTCCATTGTTGAGGGGAACTGTATCTGGCTGGCGATATAGATTTACCCTACCCACCGGGTCAAATTGAATTATTTATCCAGAAGAAGCTGGAGTAATAATACTTCCTGCCCTACAATGAGTTAATCAACTGCGATAAACCTTCAAGCTAACAGAGGCTTCTATGTCTGAAAATGAACCAAATTCTGAATTGGAAGTAATTAAGGAAATTGAGTCCCATCTGGACTTTATCTTCGGGCACTTGAGAGACGTAAGGAAGCGGGACGGAGAAGAAGCTTTTAATCGGCTACATAATTATTTTAATTCAAAATACGGACAGGTTTTTAAGGCGACAAATTGAAGAAAAGCACACTACTTTTCCCCAATGCCTACATGGATATCCCTTTCGAGTTGGGTGAGCAACGATTTATTTTCCCCACGCAAAGAATAGATTCTGGCAACTGCTCAAGAGGTGATTTCTTTTCGAATGGTTTCCAAAAGAACATCAAAATTGATCGGTTTTTGAAAGCAAGCTAAAGCACCGTTAAACATGCATTCATTCTCGATTTCCGGGGTGAGATGGGCTGAGAGCATAATAACGTGGATTTCCGGTTTCCAGGCTTTAATCATTTTCACAATTTCGTCCCCGGTCAACCTTGGCATCATGACATCCAGTAGAACCACTGCAGGATTAAAATCGTAGATTTTAGAAATTGCTTCTTCTCCGCTATATGCAATTTCAATATCGCAGTCATCTTCCAAACATCGCTTTGTAACCTGGCAGTGACCCTTATTGTCATCCACAATCAGTAATTTGTATTTTTTTTTATCATTCATCTTATCTCACAAAAATTTTTGAATGACTCTCTTCACCACTAAGTATAAGGTCACTCTCTAAATTTTCAAGGAAATACCTTAGAGCAAAGCCAAAGTGCGAGCAACTACTAGCTGGCGAGGATTTGGTTGATTTTTAGGGTGGAGACGATATGAGTGTCCATTCCCAATTGTGTGGGTGTGTAGCCTAAAGCCAGTGCAACCAGTTGTGGTAGGTGAAGGATAGGAATGGACTGATTTTTCTTTTGCAATAATTCTATTTCGGGCTGGTAAGAATCCAGAGACAGGTGACAGAGCGGACATCCGGTAGCGACTACATCGGCACCATTCTCAATCGCATCTTGCAAGGCATTGCCCGACATACCGAGGGATGCGTCTTTGTTCATCATCACGATAGGGAAACCACAACATTTCACACGGCTCGGATAATAAACCGGCGTTGCGCCCAATGCTTCAAAGATATCTTCCATTCCCGTAGGATTGTCCGGGTTTTCAAAGTCAGATCTTTCGGACGGACGCAAAACATAACAGCCATAAAACGCAGCAACTTTTAATCCGGTCAAAGGTCGTTTGATGCGGGACTTCAATCTTGCCATACCCTCTTCGGTGGCGAGGATGTTGGCGAAATGTTTGATTCGGGTTTTACCGTTGTACTGATGCCCACCCTCTTCGAGAATATCGTTTACTTTTTCTTTGTACTCTTTGCTTTCGTTCAAATGCGCTTCGGTTTTTTTTAAGGTCCCCTGACAAGTGGAACAAATGGTGACGATATCGAGTCCCTGTTTTTCGGCGATGGAAAACGAACGTGCGTTCAATGCATCTGCCAGTAAGGGACTTTTTTCTGAAACCACTCCGGCACCACAGCAGGACGCACTTTTCATTTCTACAAATTCAAAACCCAGACCTTCGGCGGCTTTGGTGGTAGAGAGCATCAACTCTCGAGTCGCCCCTTTGGCGACACATCCGGTAAAAAGGGCGAACTTCATTGATCCAACTCCTTGAATATGCGTTTGACGTCATCGACCTCTTCAATGGATTTATGAAAGATCGGTGGGACTTTTCCTTTGAGCAACATTCTTAGCCCAATGGGAATCAGACTAAGTAACCCCGGAATATTGAATAAGCCTACAGACTCGGGTGCAATCCTGTTTTCATCCAGGGTGCCACTTCTTTTTACAGAATTGGTGAAGGACAGGGCGTGACGTGCTCCGTTATTGTTATGCACTCCTTGCTCCAATGCCACGGTCATAATTTCTTTAATGCGATCGAAAGGACGTGCCGGTTTTGGGCATCGCTCCACACATTCGCCGCAATGCGTGCAATCCCAAATCCCTCCAGGCTCACTCAAGTCTTGCACACGTTGCAGGGTTTTCGAGTCGCGGGAATCCCCGACAAACCTTTGCGCTTTTGCGAGAGCAGCGGGCCCGAGGAAATTATCATCCACTTCCAGAGTATTGCAGTCGGAATAACAGGCGCCGCACATGATGCAGGTGCTGGCATCATCAATGATTAAAAAATCTTCCTGCGATTGACGTCTTTCTTTTGCCGGTGCTTCGTCTTTGGGTTCTAAATAAGGTTTTACTTTATTGACTTTGTCCCAGAACGGAGTGAAGTCGACCACCAGATCTTTGACCGGTTTCATATTGCCCAACGGTTCCAGAGTAATAGTATCGTTGTCATCCACAAGGTGTTCCGCCTGTCGTTGGCAGGCCAGCAAGGCATGGCCGTTTGACTTGACCGCACACGAGCCACAGATGGCACTTCGGCACGACATGCGGTAAGACAAGCTGCCATCAAGAGTCCACTTGATCTGGTTCATGCAATCCAGAAGCGTGGCACCATCGGGAACATCCAATTCGAATTCTTCGAAGTAAGGTTCTGGCTGTTTTTCTGGATTGAACCGTTTGATTCTGAATGTTGCCATCAATAAGTTCTTTCAGCAGGTTGATATTTGGTAATCACCACCGGTTTGGTTTTTATAACCAATCCATCTGGCGAATTATAAACCAGGGAATGATGCAGAAATTTTTCGTCATTGCGTTTGGGGAAGTCGGTGCGAAAATGACCACCACGGCTTTCCTGTCGATAAAGGGCTGTGAAGGTAATGATTTCTGCCATACTCAGCATATTGCCAAGCTCCATGATTTCGTAGATTTCGGTATTAAACAACTTGCCTTTATCGGTTACTTTACCTTTTTTGAATCGCTCTTGCAGTCCTTTCAAGGTTTCAATGCAGACTTTCAATTTTTCTTCATCGCGGAAAACACCGCAATGGCTCATCATAATCTCTTTCATTTCATCGCGAATCTGGTTGTAGCTTTCGCTGCCAACTCTTTGGAAAATATCCTCAAACTTTTCCAGTACCCTGGCTTTTTCCTGGCCTTCATTGACGTTTCCGAAGTCCTTGCCTCTTACATATTCGAGGACAGATTTACCCGCACGTTCACCAAACACCACGGCTTCAAGAAGGGAATTGGTTCCCAGCCGGTTTCCTCCATGAACAGACACGCAAGAGCATTCACCAGCGGCGAAAAACCCTTGCATTTTTGTTTGATCCGCATCAATGACAACGTGGCCATCTTTATCTACAGGGATACCGCCCATAGAATAATGTGCTGTGGGTTGAATGGGTAGAGGGTCGGTCACGCAATCAATACCGAGAAAGTCGATTGCCAACTGTCGAATTTGTGGAAGGCGTTCCATGATTCTCGCTTCGCCCAGATGTCGAAGATCGAGGTGAATGCAGTTTTCTCCGTTGATCCCGCGTCCCGCATCCATTTCACTTTGTTCAGCACGAGCAACAATATCGCGCGGCGCCAGTTCCATTCTGGAAGGAGCATAGGTCTCCATGAACCGTTCGCCTTTATCATTGAGCAGGTAAGCACCTTCACCACGAGCCGCCTCAGAAAACAAAATGCCCTGTCGGTATAACCCAGAAGGATGAAACTGCACAAATTCCGGATCTTCCAGAGGAATGCCAACTTCAAAAGCTGCCATGACGCCATCAGCAGTACTGGCAAAAGCGTTGGATGTGATTTTAAATACCCGTCCATAACCTCCGGTACAAAAAACCACCGCTTTGGCTCTTATAACTTCCACTTCCCCGGTTTGGATATTGCTTACCACCACACCGTTGCAGCGATCACCATCGACCACCAGAGAATGCATATACCATTCATTATAAATTTTGGCGGACTTGGAATTTTTCATCAGCTGCTCGTGAAGAGCATGCAAAATCGCGTGACCGGTACGGTCGGCAGAGAAACAGGCGCGGGGTTTGGAATGCCCGCCAAAACTTCGTTGCGCTATCTTTCCATCTGGAGTGCGACTGAAAACACAACCCATGTGTTCGAGTTCATAGATGACTCTAGGAGCTGCCTTAACATATTCTTCGACCGCATCCTGATCGTTGAGAAAATCACCGCCTTTGACGGTATCGTACATATGCTCTTCCCAGCTATCCGGCTCTGAATTTCCAAGAGAAGCTGCAATTCCACCCTGGGCTGCCCCGGAATGCGAACGGGAGGGATAAACCTTGGTCAAAACGGCGACATCAAGTTCTTTACAGACCTCAAGAGCGCAGCGCATTCCTGCAAGGCCGGCACCTACGATCACCACATCATGTTCGATCACAAAAACACCTCAAAACGGGGCAAACATTTTAATTCTTGTCCATGACAGATTATTAACCCAATGCCCTGATCGGGCGGTACCTGTCATCATTTTATCCGGCCCCCCAGACACATGAAAACCATTGAAAAGCCTAAGAAAACTTAGCTGAATTCCGTTCGGAGAGGTTGTCGATCGGGGCAGTGACCGGATATAAAATCGAGGGGGAATTTAAACATTTCCCCCCCTTGAAAGTCAAGCAAAATGAAATTGGGGTTGCAAAAGCCCAGCAAGCCCATCATAATATCTCCTGCCAACGAGAGTGAGTAGCAAGCTATTGAAATTTAAGGCCCCCCTCCTATAAATACAGATGGCAGCGACTCATTAATCCGAAAATTGTTTTCCCGTTGAAGAAAAACTACACATAATACCTGCAGTAAATTCTGCGGAATGGAGTATTCATTTGGAACTCATTAATTTTGAATCTTTACCTCTCCCCGAACCAATTTTGAAGGGAATTCGTGGAGCTGATTTCAAAACCTGTACCCCTATTCAAAGTAAATCGTTGCCCATTACCCTGGACCGAAAAGACCTCGCCGGGCAAGCGCAAACAGGAACCGGAAAAACAGCAGCCTTTTTAATCACTCTTTTTACCCGCTTATTAGAGAACAAACCTGAGCCTGCAGCAAAAGGAAAAGAGGGCCCCCGTGCCCTGGTTCTGGCACCTACCCGGGAGTTGGCTCGACAAATTGAAAAGGATGCTTTATTGCTTGGGAAATATTGTGGCTTTAAATCAGCATGTATCATTGGCGGAGTCGATTACGACAAACAACGCAATCAGATCAAAGCAGGAGTCGACATTCTCATCGCCACTCCGGGAAGATTGATCGATTTTTACAAGCAACGTTTCTTCAGCCTGAAACGCATCGAGGTGCTGATTGTGGACGAAGCGGACCGCATGTTCGACATGGGTTTCATTCAAGACCTGCGCTACCTCTTCCGCAGTTGCTCCCCCTACAATAAACGCCAAACGATGCTATTTTCCGCTACGCTCAACTTTCGGGTCATGGAGCTCTGCTATGAGCATATGAACAATCCCGTCAAAGTAGTCATCGAACCTGAGAAAGCGGTTGTCGATGAAATAAAGCAATCTCTTTTTCATGTTGGGCAACATGAAAAATTCAATCTTTTATTGGGATTATTAAAAAGTGAAGAAGGAAAAAAAGTTTTAATCTTCTGCAACACCAAGATTGAAGCGGAACAACTGGAATGGAAACTCAACCATAATGGATACAATTCAGGCCAAATAAGCGGCGATCTTCATCAGAAAGCCCGCATAAAGGTTCTTGAAGATTTCCAGAAAGGGGATATATATATTTTAATCGCTACCGATGTTGCGTCACGGGGATTGCATGTCGATGATATCACCCATGTCATCAACTACGATCTTCCCCAGGACGCGGAAGACTATGTCCATCGAATTGGTCGCACGGCCAGGGCAGGTAAAAAAGGCACTGCAATCACCCTTTGTTGTGAAGACTTTGCACAACATCTGGAACGGGTGGAGGTTTACCTCAAAAAGAAAATACCTGTGGCTTGGGCAGATGAAGAATTATACCTTGAAGAAAAAGCAGGCA
>Ga0114932_10000733_pt1 | contig 38346 bp, 35 predicted proteins | sample 2SBtaG_2_FD_87286 | JGI IMG/M metagenome (GOLD analysis project Ga0114932, IMG submission 87286) | Deep subsurface microbial communities from Kolumbo volcano to uncover new lineages of life (NeLLi) - 2SBTROV12_ACTIVE470 metaG | ecosystem: Environmental > Aquatic > Marine > Volcanic ...
GGCGCCGACTTACGTGTCTTACAGCTACTGTTAGGTCACAGTGATTTATCTACCACACAAATTTATACCCAGGTTGCACGTGAACGTCTGCAGGCCTTACATGCTCAGCATCACCCGCGAGGCTAATTGCATTTTGGCTGGTAACAGGGTAGGGTTCGGACAGTTAATTTAAGAGGTATTTATGCGCAATTTAATGTCTGTAGTTGGATTAGTAGGGCTGGTCGGCGCAAGTTTCAGTGCGCCGGCTATTAGTGCGGAACAAAGTGAAGTCGACACCCGGCACCTGAATAAAATTGGTATTGAAGTGTTGTCCACAGAGCCCGGTGAAATTGACGGCTATGTCCGTGCGGTGACTAATCAGGGCATGTTTTATGTGTCAGATGACGGTGAACGGCTTATTAGCGGCAATGTGTTTGATATAACCGGGAGTGAACCGGAAAATTTAAGTGAAGCCGGCATGGCTAAAGTTCGCCTGAAAATGCTAAAAGGCTTTGCTGACGATATGATCGTGTACCCGGCTGAGGACGAGAAATATCAGGTAACGGTTTTTACTGACACTACCTGCGGTTATTGTCAGCGCCTGCACGAAAACATGGACAGCTATCACGCACAAGGCATTACCATAAAATACCTGGCCTTTCCCCGTGGTGGTATGAGTAGCAAAGGCGGGAAGCAGTTACAAACCGTTTGGTGTGCGGATGACAAAAAAGGGGCCATTACCGCCTTTAAAGAAGACGAAAATTACAGTGGCGACTCAAGCTGTTCCAATCCGGTTGCTGAGCACTACCAACTGGGCAAATCTTTTGGGGTAAGCGGTACGCCCGCTATCGTTCTGCCCGACGGTCGCTTAGTACCGGGGGCGTTACCTGCATCACGCTTAATTGCTGAAATTAAAAAAGGTGAGTCACAGTAATTCATGAGTGATTATGAAATACGTCGTTATCAACTGGTTGACGATGACTTTTTGCCGCAACAAATGCCACCTTTGTTGCGGCAAATTTATGCCCGCCGGGGTGTCCGTCGTGCTGACGAATTATCTTTGAAAGCTTCCGGTTTACTGCATTTCTCTTCGTTAAGAGACATCGGGAAAGCCGTTGAACTGCTGCAAAATGCGTTAAAAAATCAAGAAAAAGTTTGTATTTGCGGTGATTTTGATGCCGACGGTGCAACCAGTTCGGCATTAATGGTGTCGGCCTTGCAGGCCTTTGGTCTACAGCAGGTGGGGTATCGCGTACCAAACCGAATGACTGACGGCTACGGACTTTCTGTTGCCATGGTAGAACAACTAGCTGTCGAGAATGTGCAGTTAATTGTGACTGTCGATAACGGCATTGCAGCGCATGACGCTATTGTACTTGCTCGTGAAAAAGGCATACAAGTGCTGGTTACTGACCACCATTTACCACCTGAAGAACTGCCTCCGGCTAACGCGATAGTGAACCCGAATCAGCACGGCTGTGAGTTTTCCAGCAAAAATTTAGCGGGTGTGGGTGTGGCGTTTTACGTCCTGCTGGCGTTGCGTTCAGCGTTACGTGAACAAGGCGTTGAACCGTTACCTAACCTGGCTGACTGGCTGGATCTTGTTGCTCTTGGCACCGTAGCGGATGTTGTACCGCTGGATTATAACAATCGCGTATTAGTGCAGCAGGGGATAGCCCGTATTCGTAAAGGCATGAGCCGACCCGGAATTAAAGCGTTGCTGGAAGTTGCCAACCGTGATGCCAGTCAGCTGGCCGCCAGTGATTTAGGGTTTGCCCTTGGTCCGCGAATTAATGCTGCTGGCCGCTTAGACGATATCGGGCTGGGAATAGAGTGCTTATTAGCGGGTGAGACCCGGGCGCAGCAGTTAGCGCAGCAACTTAACGATTTAAACCAGCAACGTAAATCGATTGAAACGGAAATGCGCGAGCACGCCGAAAGCGCTGTTGCAAAGCTGTGTTTTGATCAAGGGCAGGTGCCTGATTTAGTCACCTTGTATCAGCCGGACTGGCATGCCGGGGTTATCGGTATTGTCGCGGGTAGAGTAAAAGAGCAAGTGAACCGACCGGTGATTGCGCTTGCCAACGATGACGATGAATTCCTAAAAGGCTCCGCACGTTCGGTTAGTGGTCTGCATATGCGGGATTTACTGGAACGTGTTCATAGTCTGCAGCCGGGCATTATGGAACGTTTCGGTGGACATGCTATGGCCGCCGGCTTAACCATGAAGAAAGAAAATCTGACGCGCTTTTCCGAACTGGCGGAGCAAGTTGCGTCGGAGTGGCTGTCAGAAGAACAGAAGCAGCGGGTATTCTGGTCTGATGGCGAACTCACAACAACACAACTCTCGCTGGACAGTGTGAATACGCTGCAAAGTGCCGGCCCCTGGGGACAGCAGTTTCCCGAACCTATGTTTGACGGCCAGTTTGAATTGGTGGATCAGCGCATTGTCGGAGAGCGACATCTAAAATTGGTGGTGCGTCATCCGCAAGGCGAATTATTAGATGCGATTGCCTTTAACGTCGATACACAACAATGGCCGGCGCGGCAGGCCTCCGTTGTTGAACTTTTATACAAGCCACAGCTTAATCACTTCCGCGGACGCACAAACGTTCAGTTGTTGGTGGAGCAAATCCGCGCAATACGTTAAACTACGCCCCTTTTAGAATTAACAGAATTAGGTAGTCGCATGTTTGAAACTAACGCAACCTACAACAACATCAAAGAAATGCGTGAGCGTAGTAATTCGCTTAGGGGGTATCTTTGACTACGATGCTAAGTTAGAGCGTCTGGAAGAAGTTACCCGTGAGATGGAACAGCCCAATGTGTGGGATGATCCACCCAAGGCTCAAGCCTTAGGTAAAGAGCGTGCGGCATTAGAGCAAGTGGTACAAACCCTGGATAAACTTCAGCAGGGACTGGATGATGTCGAAGGTCTGGTTGATCTTGCGGTAGAAGCAGAAGACGAAGATACCTTTAATGAAGCTCATGAAGAGCTGTCCGGTTTAGTAAAACAGCTGGAGGCGTTGGAGTTTCGTCGTATGTTTTCAAAAGACAACGACTCGGCAGACTGCTACCTGGATATTCAGTCAGGCTCCGGCGGAACCGAAGCTCAGGACTGGGCTAATATGTTGCTACGCATGTATTTGCGCTGGGCAGAAGCGCATGACTTTAAAGCGGAAATTACTGAGCTGTCAGAAGGCGATGTCGCTGGTATAAAATCGGCCACGGTACGTGTGGTCGGAGAATACGCCTACGGCTGGCTGCGTACTGAAACCGGTGTGCACCGTTTAGTACGTAAATCCCCCTTCGACTCAGGTAATCGCCGCCATACATCGTTCGCGTCGGTTTTTGTTTACCCGGAAGTAGATGACGACATTGATATTGAGATTGATCCGTCTGACCTGCGGGTGGATACCTATCGGGCATCGGGTGCCGGTGGTCAGCACGTTAACCGTACCGATTCTGCGGTTCGTTTAACGCACGAACCAACAGGCATTGTGGTGCAATGTCAGAGTGACCGTTCGCAGCACAAGAACCGCGACTCAGCAATGAAACAGCTGAAAGCGAAATTGTACGAATTTGAATTACAGAAACAGAACGAAGAGAAACAGGCATTAGAAGACTCAAAAGCTGATATCGGCTGGGGCAGTCAAATTCGCTCTTATGTTCTGGACGATGCGCGTATCAAAGATTTACGTACGGGTATCGAAAACCGTAATACCCAGGCTGTGCTTGATGGCGCACTTGACCCGTTTATTGAAGCCAGCTTGAAAAGCGGGCTGTAAGTTTAATTTAAGTATCCCGACAGAGGAAAATCGATAATGACTGATAAATCGCAGGCACCTGAAGTAGACGTAAACGAACAGATTGCGCAGCGAAAGGCGAAACTGTCGGCGCTTCGCGATAAGGGTATCGCATTCCCGAACGATTTCCGTCGGGACTCGTTAGCTGCTGACTTACACGCTGAATACGATAATCTGAGCAAAGAAGAGCTGGCGGAAAAAGGCATTCGCGTGAAAGTTGCCGGCCGTATGATGACCCGCCGTATTATGGGGAAAGCCAGTTTCGCAACCATCCAGGATATGAGCGGCAAAATTCAACTGTATGTTGCCCGCGACAATCTGCCTGAAGGTTATTACAACACGGAATTTAAAAAATGGGATTTAGGCGATATTCTCGGTGCCTCTGGCACCTTGTTTATTACCGGAACCGGTGAGTTAAGCGTGCAAGTTGACGAAGTACGTTTGCTGACTAAAGCACTGCGTCCTTTGCCGGATAAATTCCATGGCTTGTCAGATCAGGAAATGCGCTATCGTCAGCGTTATCTGGACCTGATTACCAACGAAGAGTCTCGCAGTACTTTCATGGCTCGCTCTAAAATTATTGACTATATTCGTCGTTTTTTAAGTGACCGCCAGTTTCTGGAAGTTGAAACACCTATGATGCAGGCGATTCCGGGCGGCGCAGCAGCTCGTCCTTTCAGCACGCACCATAACGCACTGGATATGGAACTGTTTTTACGTATTGCACCAGAACTTTACCTGAAACGTTTAGTCGTTGGTGGTTTTGAGAAGGTGTTCGAAATTAACCGTAATTTCCGTAATGAAGGCCTGTCAACGCGCCACAACCCTGAGTTCACTATGTTGGAGTTCTACTGGGCGTACGCGGATTATCACGACTTAATGGATTTAACCGAGCAGATGTTACGTGGTGCGGCTGAGTCGGTCTTAGGCTCTGCTCAGTTTACCAGTCAGGGCGTGGATTATGATTTCGGTAAGCCGTTTGAGCGCATGACAGTGTTGGAAGCTATTGTTAAGTACATGCCGGAAGTGAGCCTTGAGCAGCTTAATGACATGAATACAGCAACTGAAATTGCCGAGCAGGTTGGTGTCAGTGTTAAGCCGTCATGGGGCTTAGGTAAAGTTCAGATCGAAATTTTTGAGACTGTTGCTGAGCATCGTTTAATTCAGCCTACCTTTATTACTGCGTACCCGGCTGAAGTTTCACCGTTGGCTCGTCGTCACGACGACAATCCGTTTGTGACTGATCGTTTTGAATTTTTTGCCGGTGGTCGTGAGTTGGCGAATGGTTTCTCGGAGCTTAACGATGCTGAAGATCAGGCTGAACGTTTTCGCGAGCAAGTTGAACAGAAAGAAGCGGGCGATGATGAAGCCATGTTCTACGACGAAGATTATGTCACCGCACTGGAACACGGTATGCCGCCAACAGCCGGTCAGGGCATTGGTATTGACCGTCTGGTAATGTTGCTAACGGATTCTGCGTCTATTCGCGACGTATTATTGTTCCCGCATATGCGCCCAAAAGCGGATTAATTACCTCTCTGAAACAAAAAAACCCGGCTTATTAGCCGGGTTTCTTTTATCAAAAAGCAGGGCTTAGTGATCTTCGCCGTCAGTGTGAACGTGACCGTGCTCAAGTTCTTGCTCAGTCGCTTCACGAACTTCAATAACTTCTACGTCAAAGTTCAGGTTAACACCGGCCAGTGGGTGGTTACCGTCAACAGTCACTTCGTCGTCTTTTACTTCAACGATAACAACAGACTGTTCGCCTTGATCCGTGCTGGCACGGAACTGCATGCCAGGCTGTACTTCGTTTTCGCCGAACAGGTTACGTGGTACAGTCTGGATTAAGCCGTCATGACGTTCGCCATAAGCTTCTTCTGGTTTAACTTCTGCAGTGAAGCTATCGCCAACTTTTTTGCCTTCCAGTGCATTTTCCAGACCAGGAATCAGCATGCCACGACCGTGGATGAAGTTCAGTGGGCTGCCATCTTTAGACTGGTCCAGCGTCTGGCCATCTTCCGTTTTAACGGCATAGTTGATAGCCACGACTTTGTTTGGTGCAATGGTTTCGCTCATAAATTTAACCTAATTGATAAGGCAGTGAGTGTATTTCCAGAAGACTTGCGTCGTCATCCCGGACTCGTATAGCCGTGTCAGTGTCTATGTCACTGGGTAAAACAGCTAATAAGTCCACTTGGGTGTCGGTGCGGTTCACTGCCATAATGACCGTACCTGCACGACGCCAGTTCTCGCCAATGGCTTTCTCTAATTGCGTACCAGCAGTAACTTGAGCCGTTACTTTACCGGATAAGCGAAAGAGCGCCCGTTTCTGTTTGCCCAAATATTTCATCCGGGCAATAGTCTCCTGGCCGATATAACATCCTTTGTCAAAACTGATTCCATCCCACACCTGCAAATTCATCATTTGCGGGACAAACGCCTGGATGTTCTCAGACGTAAGTTGTGGACGAACCCGTTCAATTTCCAACGCATCCCAGTAAGGTTGCGGATAATCCGTAGAAATTGGCTGTTGGCTGAGTAACAGATATTGGTCGGGACTGGTCCCAACCTGCATTACCCGGCCATCAAATTCTGCTGCAACGCTGGCTGCTTTGCTACCGAAAACACCGGCTATGCTCCAGTCGTCGCTTACATCTTCAATGGTGACTTTACTAAAGACACCGAATTTCTTTAATTGTGCCAAAGAGCCTTCAATTGCACTGCGATGCATAATTAAAAAAACGGCGTCGTCTTCGCGATAAAGCCAGAAGATGCTAAATGCTTTTCCGGTTTGATCGCAATGTGCGCCATATAAGCAATTATCTTGGTCGAGTTTGCGTAAATCACATGTCAGCTGACCCTGTAAAAAACTGTCAGCATCTTCGCCAGAAACCGAGAGGATACCATAGTCCGTCAGTTGAACGGAAAGGTGATCCTGATTTGCGTCAGTAAAATGCTGCGTTAACTCAACCACAATGACTCCTTATTAAATGGCTTACGTGGTAATATTAGGGCACATTATCGAATTACAAGGGCAATTGCTGCGGAGATTTTATGTTGCCGTTAAAACAGTCAGAAGAAGCACTAAAAGACAAGCGTCGTTTACGTTGGGCGTGCCGCCGTGGCATGCTGGAGCTGGATGTATTATTTGAACCTTTTGTTGATCAGGCTTACGACGAACTAAGTGAAGAACAAAAAGCGGTATTTCGCCGTTTAATTACCTGCGATGACCCGGATCTTTTTGCCTGGTTTATGGGTCACCAGAAGTGTGAAGACGAAGAACTTGCTGAAATGATTCGGTTTATGTTGTCACGCGTTAAGGTATAGACTCGGGCGGTGAACCCTGACAGTTACTTTCGTTTACAGCGACCTATGCGCGTGTTGTCTGTGTCAGCGTGCGGACGTTACTGGTGGTGGCTGGGTGAACGTTGTCAATTATTCAGCAAGGCACTGGTCGTAGGCGGTATGTTGGTTTTACTGCCGCTTGCCTATAAAACAGAAAAAGGTCAGGAAAAGCGGCACTGGCTCCGGGTTTGGTGGTTTCAGTTGTCAAAGGCGCAGCAGATAAAACTGCGGCGCCAGTTACAACAGTTGTCAGAGCCTTAACTTTTCGGTGTCAGCACCGTAGGCTGAGGATCCGGCAATGTGTCAGGGTAGTCGAGAGTATAATGTAAGCCGCGACTTTCTTTACGACTAATAGCGCTTCGTACAATAAGCTCTGATACCTGCACTAAGTTACGTAACTCCAGTAAATTGTTACTCACGCGGAAGTTCGAGTAATACTCGTGAATTTCGCGCTGTAGCAACTGAATTCGGTGAAGGGCCCGTTCCAGACGCTTGGTGGTACGCACAATGCCAACGTAGTCCCACATGAACAGTCGTAGCTCATGCCAGTTATGTTGAATTATAACTTCCTCGTCGGAATTGCCTACCTGACTTTCATCCCAACCGGGAATATGATTTAAGGCCTTCTGATGAGGGCGTTTAGATAAAATATCTTTAGCCGCCGCACGCGCGAAAACCAGACATTCCAGCAGCGAGTTGCTAGCCATGCGATTGGCTCCGTGCAGACCTGTGCAGGCAACCTCACCAACAGCATACAAGTTGGGTAAATCGGTCGCTGCGTTCATATCGGTTTTAACACCGCCACAGGTGTAATGGGCCGCAGGAACAACCGGCATCGGCTGTTTGCTGATATCAATGCCCAGCGACAAGCATTTTTCCATAATGGTAGGGAAGTGATGCTGAATAAAGTCTTTCGGTTTATGAGAAATATCCAGATACATGCAGTCAGCACCCAGACGCTTCATTTCAAAGTCGATAGCGCGGGCAACCACGTCGCGCGGAGCCAATTCAGCAGACTCATGAAAGTCCGGCATAAAACGAGTTCCGTCGGGCCGTTTCAGCAAAGCGCCTTCGCCACGCAAGGCTTCGCTTAATAGAAAACTCTGCGCGTTGGGGTGAAATAAACAGGTTGGATGGAACTGATTAAACTCCATATTGGCCACACTGCAGCCTGCGCGCCAGGCCATGGCAATACCGTCGCCGCTGGCAATATCTGGGTTACTGGTATACTGATATACCTTACTTGCACCCCCCGTAGCCAATACCACACAGCCTGCCGCAACGGTTTCCACTTGTTCTTTCTGACGGCTCCAGACATAAGCTCCATAGCAACCGTCAGGTTTACCGATACGAGAACCCGTGATCAAATCGACCGCGTTGTATCGTTCCAGCACCTGAATATTTGGATGCTCCATTGCTTTTTTCTGCAATGTTGTCTGTACCGCTTTGCCGGTGGCATCTGCTGCGTGCAGAATGCGACGATGACTGTGACCGCCTTCACGGTTCAGGTGGTACGCTGGGTTGCTGTCTTTAGACTCGACTTGATCAAAACCCACGCCGGCATCAATCAGCCATTGCAGACTTGCGCGCGCGTTTTCTGTGGTAAACTTAACGGCTTCGGGATCGCAAAGGCCGGCACCGGCAATTAAGGTATCCTCGATGTGACTCTCAATACTGTCGTTTTCGTCGAATACTGCGGCAATGCCGCCTTGCGCGTAAAAGGTTGAGCCTTCAGTCAGCGGGCCTTTACTTAGTACCGTAACGTTTAAGTTATCGGCCAACTGTAAAGCGGTAGTTAATCCCGCGGCTCCCGAACCAATAATCAGTACATCGCATTGATAATTTGCAACAGGTTCCATAAAGTACTCAATGTGAATTTTGAACGATTTTACGCATTTGACGATATTTTTGCGAACTTTTTACATGCGGCTCTGTCACAGTCAGTAAGAAACAGGACGGGCCGCCAGTTCCAGCAGTTCCTGGGTTAAGGGAGAACAGGCTCGGATGAGCGAACAGGTGAGTGACCAACAGCTGGTCGAAAGAGTACAACAAGGTGATAACCGAGCTTTTGATCTGCTGGTAAAAAAGTATCAGCATAAAGTCATGAGTTTGATATCGCGTTATGTCAAACAACAGGGCGACGTAGCTGATGTTGCACAGGAAGCGTTTATAAAAGCGTATCGGGCGTTACCGAACTTCCGCGGCGACAGTGCCTTTTATACCTGGCTGTACCGAATTGCGGTTAATACGGCGAAAAACTATTTAGTTTCGCAAGGTAGAAAACCGCCCGCATCTGACATTGATGCAGAAGACGCAGAGTTTTATGAAGGAGCCGGTGCGCTAAGAGACAGCGCCTCTCCAGAAAGGCAAATGCTCTCTGATGAGATTCGAGATGTGGTATTAAAAACAATTGATGAATTGCCGGATGATTTACGTCGGGCAATTACTTTAAGGGAAATTGAAGGTCTCGGTTACGAGGAAATTGCGCTAGAAATGGATTGTCCTATAGGTACTGTCCGCTCTCGCATCTTTCGCGCTCGGGAAGCAATAGATAATCAACTCCGACCGTTGCTGGAACGGTAAACTAACAGAGGGGCATCTATGTCTCGGAATAAATCAGAATCAACATCCGCGCTGTTTGATGAACAACTCATCAATGCCGATGAAATTGAAGCACTATTGCAAGATGAACAGGCTCAGCAGGAGTGGCACCGTTACAGTGTTATTCGCGCGGCAATAAAAGGTGACTTAAACTCGGATATCAGCCTTGATATTAGCGAGCGTGTTCGTGTTAGCGTAAGCCAGGAGTCCAATGTCGTTAAGCCAGGTTTTGGTCGCTCTAAGAGCCAGAATAAAGCGGCTTCACGTTGGTTCCAGCCTTTCGCCAAAGTTGCCGTTGCAGCAAGTGTTGCTGTGGTTGCGGTGATGACAGTGCAAACTTATCAGCAACCCGCGACACCCGATGGTAGCAGCGCAGAACCTACTCTTCTGACCAGCCCTATTGGTGGTGGCCGTGAGCCGGTGAGTTTGAACCGTGTTGAGCCAATGTCGCAAATCAGTGACCAGCAAAGACGCCGTCAGGTTCAGTCATACCTGATTGATCATCAACAACAATTGATGTTGCAGCAAAAAACAGAGCAAACAGAAAAAGATGAGCAGTCAGAGCAGGAGCTCAACAAAGGTAATTAAGGCTATGATAACTCGGTTGTATCGGTCTATTTTATGTGGCGCTGTTTTATTCGCCGGCACCTTCTCGGTAAGCGCACAGCAGACTAACGAACAAGCAGAAAGTGGCGCTGACTGGTTCAACCGTATGGCAGAAGCTTTAACTGAACTGAATTTTGAGGCTTCTTTAGTTCATGTACATGGTGATCAGATTGAGCCTTATCAGTGGCTACAGGGCAACGATCCGGAGACAGGAAGTACCGAGCTGTTAATTCAAATGAATGGTCCGGACTTTCGCATCTTAAGAGTGAATAACAAGGTTGCCCACTTTAATACCTCATCCAGTAATTACGCGCTAGAATCCGATACTATTACAGCTATCTTTCCGGCCGCATTTTCTCAACCCTTTGAGCGTCTTAGCCATAGTTATCAAGTTATGGTGGGTGGTGGCTCACGGGTTTTAGGTCGTAATGCGCAGCATATTCGTATTTTAAGCCGCGATAATCAGCGTTACAGCTATGCACTATGGATTGACCGCAAGCACGGTATGCCGCTTAAAATGATCATGATGAATCAGTCCGGCGATGTTGTGGAGCAAATGCAATTAACCAGTTTATCGGTTCGTGATACCGCTCCCGAAATAACCAAAGAAATAAGCAATATTGAAATGCCACCGCTGTTAAAAGATCTTCGGGTACAAAGTGCAACAAATTACAGTGTTGGGCCGCGGTGGGCACCGCGCGGATTCAAATTGTTAAGCCAGCAAAGCCATACTCTCGTTGTTGATGCAACGCCGGTTGACCATTATTTGTTTTCTGATGGTCTTGCTGAGTACTCGGTTTATGTGGCTGAGCTAACAGAAGGTATGGAAACCGATCTCGCTCTATCTTCTTCACACACTTTGTTCTCAAAGCGTTATAATAACTTTCTTGTGACAGTGGTGGGTCAGGTACCTTTAACCATGGCTCAACGCATAGCGGCGGAAGTTAAATAATGAAAGAAGTAGCAGAAGTAACCGCGGTTGATGGCAACCGCGTAACCGTTACCACTCAGTTAAAAACGGCCTGTTCGGGTTGCGCGCAGGTATCTAACTGTGGCGCTGGCATTTTAAGTAAAGTTTTTGCCGACCGAAATGCGCAGTTTACTGTGGTTACCGAACAAACGTTTAGTCCCGGCGACCAGGTGCAATTAGAAGTACCGGAAACCGCAGTAACACGTTTTGCTCTACTACTCTACGGTTTACCTATACTGACACTGTTGCTATTAGCTGTGCTACTGGAAAACACAGGCACGTTACCCGAAGGTTTTGTTATTTTATTGTCCTTTGCTGGCTTTGCTTTTACCTTCTGGGGACTAAAACGCTGGTTCCGTAAACGTGACATTCAAGTCAATGCAATGGTCAAACTGGAAACCGTCGCGGCTGAAGTTCAGCACTGAAACCCCTGAACTGTCATAAAGTCCTTTGTTCTTGCCGCTAACATGAGTATGATCGGGACTAATTTTTTAAGTTCCAGAATTCAGTTTTACAGAGGTATCATCAATGCCGAATAGGGCGTTCAAGCAAAGTAATATTCGTAACTTCTCGATCATCGCTCACATTGACCACGGTAAATCCACCTTGTCCGACCGCTTGATCCAGCATTGCGGTGGACTGACTGACCGTGAAATGGCTGAGCAAGTACTCGATTCCATGGATTTGGAGCGTGAGCGGGGTATTACGATTAAAGCGCAGAGCGTAACCCTTTATTACACGGCTAAAGATGGCGAAACTTATCAATTAAACTTCATCGATACGCCAGGACACGTTGACTTCTCTTATGAAGTATCGCGTTCACTGGCGGGCTGTGAAGGTGCTCTGTTGGTTGTTGATGCAGCTCAGGGTGTTGAAGCACAGACTTTGGCAAACTGTTACACCGCAATAGAAATGGATTTAGAAGTTGTTCCGGTGTTGAACAAAATAGACCTGCCACAGGCCGATGCCATGGGCGTTGCGCAGGAAATAGAAGACATTGTCGGCATTGAAGCTGTGGATGCGGTTCAGTGCTCGGCCAAAACCGGTATTGGTATCGACGATGTGCTTGAGCGCATTGTGCGACAAATACCACCGCCACAAGGCGAGCCCGAAGAGGCGTTACAGGCGCTGATTATTGACTCCTGGTTTGATAATTATCAGGGCGTTGTTTCTTTGGTTCGCGTGCGTAACGGAACGCTTCGGGCCGGTGAGAAAATGACAGTAATGTCCACGGGTCAGTCGTATCAAATTGATAAAGTGGGCTATTTTGACCCGAAACCACATGAAACCGGCATTTTACACACCGGCGAGGTGGGCTATGTTATTTCAGGCATTAAAGACATTTTGGGCGCCCCCGTCGGTGATACTCTGACCAATACGAAGGATCCGGCAAAAGCACCAGTTCCGGGCTTTAAGAAAGTAAAACCTCAGGTTTATGCGGGCATGTTCCCAATCAGCTCAGAGGACTATGAGTCGTTCCGTGATGCTTTGGGTAAACTATCGCTAAATGACGCCTCGCTTTTTTACGAGCCAGAAAATTCCGCTGCTCTGGGTTTTGGTTTCCGTTGTGGGTTCCTTGGTATGTTGCACATGGAAATTATTCAGGAGCGCTTGGAACGTGAGTATGACATTGACCTTATCACCACAGCGCCAACGGTCGTTTACGAAGTTGAAAAAACCGACGGCAGCATAGTCAAAGTGGATAACCCGGTGAACCTGCCGCCGGTAAATGACATTGAAACCATTTACGAACCCATTGTGGAAGCCAACATCTTGGTTCCTCAGGAGTTTTTGGGTAATGTTATTACCCTCTGCGTTGATAAACGTGGCTTGCAAACTGATATGACCTACCACGGTAAACAGGTTGCGGTAACTTACCTACTGCCCATGGCCGAAGTAGTTATGGACTTTTTCGATCGGTTAAAGTCGACCAGCCGCGGCTATGCGTCGCTGGATTATCAGTTCAAAAAATTTGAACCTGCGGACATGGTTCGTGTCGATATACTGATTAACGGCGACCGGGTAGATGCGCTGGCAATGATCACTCACCGTGATCACGCTGAAGGGCGCGGCCGCATGTTAGTTGATAAAATGCGTGAGTTAATTCCACGACAAATGTTTGATATTGCCATTCAGGCGACCATTGGCAACCATGTTATTGCGCGCTCGACGGTCAAGCAGTTGCGTAAAAACGTAACAGCGAAGTGTTATGGCGGCGACATTAGTCGTAAGAAGAAGCTTTTACAAAAACAAAAAGAGGGTAAAAAGCGCATGAAGAACCTGGGTAACGTAGAAGTACCTCAGGAAGCCTTTCTTGCGGTTTTAAAAGTAGGCAAATAGGAAATGGCCAATTATTTTTCAATTATTTTAACCGTTGTTACCGTTCTGTCCGGGTTGTTATGGCTTTACGATGCGCGAGTACTGAAGCCAAAGCGTAAAGCGGTTATTGCTGAGGTTGAGACCAAAACAACCAAGGCTTTAACCGAACAGCAAATTGACACACTGGCACCTCAGCCTAAACTTATGGAGCTGAGCGAGTCTATTTTTCCAGTGATTGCTTTAGTACTGGTGGTTCGTACATTGTTATACGAGCCATTTCAGATACCGTCAGGCTCAATGATGCCAACCTTACTAAAGGGCGACTTTATTCTGGTAGAAAAGTTTTCCTACGGTATTAAAGATCCGCTTTTTCAAAAGACGTTGGTGGATACCTCGTTGCCTGAACGCGGCGATATCGCCGTATTTAAATATCCGGAAGAACCGAGCATAGATTACATAAAACGCGTTATTGGCTTGCCTGGCGACCGTATTATTTACCGAAACAAGTCACTTTATATTCAGCCTGCGTGTGCCGTTGGCGAGAAAGACTGTGAAGAAATGAAGGTGGTATCCACCTCATTAAAAGAAGATGGTGAGTATTTCTCTGGTTCGTCACCTTTACGCACTTATGAAGAACAGTTAGGCGATGTAAGCCACGAAATTCTTATCGACCCACGTGTTGCGCCACGGACTATGTCGTATTTTAATCAGCCGGGCACACAGAAAGACGAGTGGGTGGTGCCGGAAGGCCAGTATTTTGCTATGGGTGATAACCGCGATAATTCTCGTGACAGCCGCTATTGGGGCTTTGTTGACGAAGAGTTGCTGGTTGGCAGAGCGGTATTCATCTGGATGAGTTTTGAAATGGATCGCAGTAGCGATAGTTGGTTGCCGTCGTGGGTTCCTACGGGAGTTCGATTTGAAAGGCTAGGGAGTATTGAGTGAGTTTGCCCAAACCACCTTTAACGGAACTGGAAAAAATTGTTGGTTATAGCTTTGAACAGCAGGGTTTATTGCATCAGGCAATGACCCACCGTAGTGCTTCATCAACGCACAATGAACGCTTGGAGTTTTTGGGCGATTCTATTTTAGGTCTGGTGATAGCTGAAGCTTTGTATCAAAAATTCCCCAAAGTAGCAGAAGGCGATTTAAGCCGCATGCGCGCTGCCATAGTTTGTGGTCGTTCTTTGGCGAAGCTTGGAAAAAAAATGGGACTGGGCGATTTTTTGTCGCTGGGTCAGGGTGAGTTAAAAAGCGGCGGTTATCGTCGCGAGTCCATTCTTGCCGATGCAGTAGAAGCCATTATTGGTGCCATTTATCTGGACAGTGACATGGATACCATTCGACAGGTCATTCTTAACTGGTTCGAACCCCAGTTAACCTTGATTGAACCTGGTACCAGCCAGAAAGATCCGAAAACACGCTTGCAGGAGTTACTGCAGGCGCGTCAGAAGCCTTTACCTGAGTACGACGTGGTCGCTACGCAAGGGCAGGCGCATAATCAACAATTTACCGTAAACTGTTCTGTAGAAGGTATCGAAAGCCCTTTTAAAGGCACAGGTACCAGCCGCCGTAAAGCCGAACAGGCTGCAGCAACGGCCGCATTAGAACATTTGCAGGAGAGCGCATGACGCTGGATATAGAACTGGACGAGAATAAACACAGCGGCTTTGTCGCCATTGTTGGTCGTCCGAATGTGGGGAAATCCACACTGATTAACCGGTTGCTGGGGCAGAAAATCAGCATTACCTCGAATAAACCTCAGACCACCCGTCATCGTATTTTAGGCGTAGATACCGACGATGGCTGTCAGGCTATTTATGTCGACACGCCGGGTATGCACAAACAGGAACCTCGTGCGATAAACCGCGTGATGAACCAGACTGCATCCTCCGCCTTGAAAGATGTGGACCTAGTGCTTTTTGTGGTTGAAAACCTAAAGTGGTTAGAAGACGACAAAATGGTGCTGGAGAAAATTCAGCGCAGTAAAGTGCCAGTAGTGTTATTGGTTAATAAAGTTGACCAATTGAAAGACAAAGAACGCTTATTACCGCATTTGCAGTGGCTGAATGAACAGCATAAGTTTGATGCCATTCTGCCCATATCGGCAACACACGGCGACAATGTTGACGAGCTGAGAAAAATTGTTCGCTCGCATTTGCAGCCAGGTTACCACTATTACCCGGAAGACTACGTAACCGACCGTTCTGTACGCTTTATGGCGGCAGAAATTGTGCGCGAAAAGCTTATGCGCTTTACCGGTGACGAACTGCCGTATGAAACCACAGTGGAAATTGAGCAGTTTGGTCAGTCTGAAAAAGGCACCACTCACATTCATGCCTTAATACTGGTTGAGCGCGAAGCGCAGAAACGGATGATCATCGGGCAGGGCGGTAGCAAACTGAAAACTATAGGCACCGAAGCCCGGCGCGATTTAGAAAAGCTGCTGGACAACAAAGTCATGATGAAACTTTGGGTTAAGGTAAAATCTGGTTGGTCGGACGACGAAAGAGCGTTGAAAAGTCTGGGCTACCGGGAAGATTAACCGGTGGCACAGCGGGCACTGGTGTTGCATCGTTGGGACTATCAGGAAACCAGTCTCATTCTGGATCTGTTCACTGAAGATAAAGGACGGGTCCGGGTGGTGGCAAAAGGCGCTAAGCGCCCGAAAAGCCCCTGGCGCGGTTTAGCACAACCTTTTATGCCACTGTTGGCCGAGTTTCAGGGGCGCAGCGACTTAAAAACCTTAACCTTGCTGGAACCGCAGCAAACCACTCAAAAGCTGCTGTTGCAGGGTGATAAACTCTACAGTGGCTTTTACCTCAACGAGTTAATTCAACGGCTGGTGCCTACAGAAGCTGAAGCCCCCGAGCTTTTTGAAAGCTACTTGTCAGCCTTACAAAACATGACCAACAGCGAGCGCGTAGAGCCAGCTTTGCGTCAGTTTGAATGGCAGTTATTACAGCATTTGGGAGCGGCGTTTGACTGGCATTATGACGCCGACACCGGTAATGTGCTGTCCGACTCGAAGTGGTGCTATTTTATTCCCGATCATGGCTTTGTGACCCAAGCCAGAGACAATCAACAACGAGCATACTCGGTGGCGGATATTCAAAAACTGGCCGCGTGGGACGTTGACGACGAAAACCGTTTAAGACTGCTAAAATATATTATGCGTGACGCCTTAGCGGTTTACCTAGGTGATAAACCGCTGCGCAGTCGTGAATTGTTCCGAGGCACTAAGCGTCAGTGAATTACGAAGAACTAGCCGAAAGCGAAAGGAGCTGAATAATGAAAGGTTTACGCCTGGGCGTTAACATTGACCATGTGGCCACGTTGCGTAACGCACGTGGAGTGCGTTATCCCGACCCGGTAGCTGCGGCAGCTATTGCCGAACAAGCTGGTGCCGACGGCATTACCATTCATTTGCGTGAAGACCGCCGCCACATTACTGACCGCGACGTTGCTATGCTGAAGCAGACATTGAACGTTCCCATGAATCTGGAAATGGCTGTTACCGAGGAAATGCTTGATATAGCGATAAAAACGCAGCCTACTTACAGCTGTCTGGTACCGGAAAAACGCCAGGAACTGACTACCGAAGGTGGCCTGAATGTTGCCGGTCAGTTAGAAACCATCACCGATGCCACTCGTCGCTTAAGTGATGCAGGTATTCAGGTGTCGTTGTTTATTGACGCTGACCATGAGCAAATAGACGCCGCTAAAAAAGCCGGTGCGCCCATTGTGGAATTGCACACCGGGCAATACGCAGAGGCCGAAACTGAAGAGCAGCGTACCGTTGAACTGGCACGCTTAATGGAAGCGTCAGAATACGCGCATTCTATTGGTTTGCAGGTGAATGTAGGTCACGGTCTGCATTATCACAACACATTAGAGGTGGCGGAAATTCCACAAGTTTGTGAACTGAACATTGGTCATTCGATTATTGCCCGTGCGGTATTGGTTGGCTTGGATCAGGCTGTGCGCGATATGCGCAATATTTTAGATAAGGCACGCTAATGGCAATTTGGGGCTTAGGTACTGACATTGTTGAAGTAGCCCGTATAGAGCAGTCTTTAGCGCGTGGTAACAGTTTAGTGAAACGCGTGTTAACGCCAAAAGAACAGGAAGAAATGACAGCCTCGGTTGATGAAGCCGCTTTTCTGGCCAAACGTTTTGCTGCTAAAGAAGCCTGTTCCAAAGCCTTTGGCCGGGGGATTTCCGCCGGACTGTCGTTTCAGCATATGCAGGTAGTGCATAATGAATACGGTAAACCCGAGTGGCATTTCACCGAAACCGCGGCACAATGGGTAAAAGAGCAGGGCATCAGCGGTAGTCATTTATCCATTAGTGACGAAAAGCACTACGCGGTAGCAACGGTTATTTTAGAAACAGACTAGAAATAAATTAGGTAAAACAAAACCAACATGGCGCAATTTTTTAAGCCGCAGAAGCGCAATAAGTCCGTAAGTAAAACCCTAAAAGGTCAGGTGTCAGCACTTGACCATCAGGCGCGTGCGGTTGTCCGTGCAGCTGTAAAAGGTCAGTCTACCCGTTTTATCATGGGCGCCTTGCCGGGCGAAGTTATAGAGTACAAAACTGCCGGAAAACACAGTGGTCATTTAGAGCGCATTCTGGAACCCAGTAGCGACCGTCGTGAAGCTCCTTGCCAGTATTATGCTAGCTGTGGAGGCTGCGACTTTCAGCACATAGACGAGCAAAAACAACTGGCTCATAAACGGCAAGTGGTGGAAGAGCTGTTTCAGAAGTTCGGCGTATTTAATCCCCAAACCAGCAGTTTGCCGTGGCAGGAACCTCTTGTCAGCGAACCGATGCGTTACCGTCGCAGAGTGAGGCTGGCAACGCGCTGGTTGGGCAAAGAGCAAAAGCTGCTGATTGGTTTCAGAGAAGCGCAAAGCCACCATATTGTGCCCATAGAAGATTGCCTGGTAGCCGATGAAATTCTGCTGCAATGCGTAAATACCCTATACCCGTTATTAAATACATCGACTGTTGCCAGCAAGCTGGGCCATATTGAAGCAATAAACACCAACACGCCCATTATTTTGCTGCGTATCACGGAAGCGCTGCCGGGTGATGCTATGCAGGCGTTGCAGGAGTGGCAAACGGTCAATAAAACCAATATTTGGTTACAGAGCGAGAATGATCTGCAGCCTTTAGCCGGTGCTGCAATGCCTTTTGATACTAGCATCGACGGCGACAAGCTGTATTTTCAGCCGGGTGACTTCCTACAAGTTAACGGCGGTATTAACCAGCGCATGGTGCAACAGGCTATGGACTGGCTGAAGCCAGAAAAAACACAGCGCGTGTATGACTTTTTCGCCGGTATTGGTAACTTCAGTCTGCCGTTGGCGCGCCGGGCAAAGTCGGTACTGGCGGTAGAAGGTGTTTACCGTATGGCCGAGCAGACGCGCATTAACGCCGAAAGCAACGGTATGGATAACCTGAGTTCACTTAGCGCTGACTTAAACGAAATAACTGCTTCAGACTTAGGCGAACCCGCTGATTTGTGGTGTTTAGATCCTGCCAGACCGGGAGCTGAAGGTGTGGTGAAGTTGCTGCATAAGCTGAAGCCCGAACACAGACCACAACGCATTTTGTATGTTTCCTGCGCACCGGATACTTTGGCGCGGGATATTGCCGGCATGCTAACCGAAAGCAAGGGCTGTAATTACCGCATAATTGGCCTGAGTACAGTTGACATGTTTCCGCAAACGCATCACATTGAAACTATGGTTTGTCTGGAGAGAGCGTCGTAAATCATGGTCCATGTACGCAGTACCCACGTGGATGACCCCAAATACAAAGACAGTGAACAGCACTGGCTGAACGCTGTGAGTGATCCTGAGCCGTTAGAAAGTACTTTTCAGCAACTGAAGCAGCAGTTTCCTGAGGAAGCTGAAGCCTTGCTGAAAGGCCAGGAAATGGTCGAAATACTGGCACCGCTAAAGCTGGATGCAGAATCCTTGCTGGCGGCGTTATACGTGCCATTGCTGGAGGCAGGCAAGCTCGATTTAGACAAAATCACCGGTAAACAGTCGAAAACCCTGATTGTGCTGCTGCGTAACGTACAGCAAATGCAAAGTATAGATGACTTACAACACTTCCAACACGGTCAGCCAGACGGCAGCCAGATAGACAATGTGAGACGCATGTTACTGTCTATGGTGGAAGATGTGCGCGCGGTGCTGATAAAACTGGCCGAACGCATTTGCTACCTGCGCGAAGTGAAGAAAACCGACGAAGAAACCCGGGTACTGGCCGCTAAAGAGTGCGCGGAAATATACGCGCCGCTGGCTAACCGGTTAGGCATAGGGCAGCTGAAGTGGGAACTGGAGGACATTTCTTTCCGTTACCTGCATCCTAAAACCTACAAAACCATTGCTCAGCGTTTAGATGAGCGCCGTACCGACCGCGAACTCTACATAGATAACTTTGTGTCAGGTTTGCAGGAGTCACTGAAGCAGCAGGGTATTGATGCCGATGTCTATGGTCGCCCCAAACATATTTATTCTATTTGGCGCAAAATGCAGAAAAAGCATCTGCAGTTTGACCAGCTGTTCGACATTCGCGCCGTACGTATTCTGACGCATAACCTGAAAGACTGTTACGCCGCACTAGGCGTTGTGCATTCCAGTTGGCGCCATATTGCGTCCGAGTTTGACGACTACGTGGCAACGCCTAAACCGAACGGCTACCAGTCCATACATACCGTGGTTATTGGTCCTGAACACAAGAACGTTGAAATTCAGATACGCTCGCACGACATGCACGACGACGCCGAGTTGGGCGTGGCCGCGCACTGGATGTACAAAGAGGGCGCAGCCGCCGGTAAACGCCACGGCTTTGAAGACAAAATAGCCTGGCTGCGTAAACTACTGGCCTGGCACGAAGACATGGCCGGCAGCGAAACTCTGGTCGATGAAATTCGCTCGCAGGTGTTTGAAGACCGTGTGTACGTGTTTACCCCGAAGGGCGAGGTGGTCGATTTGCCCATGGGTTCAACCCCGCTCGATTTTGCTTACTACATTCACAGTCAGGTAGGGCACAAGTGCATTGGCGCTAAAATCGACAGCCGTATTGTGCCTTTTACTTACCAGTTGCAAAACGGTGACCGGGTTGAAATTCTGACTCAGAAAAACGCCCAGCCACGGCGCGACTGGTTAAACCCACAACTGGGTTACCTGCATTCCTCGCGAGCGCGGGCCAAGGTTCACACCTACTTCAAAAAAGAAGACAGAGAAAAGAACCTTCAGGCCGGTAAAGAGTTACTGGAAAACGAACTGCAGAAGTATCAACTGCATGTGCAGGATGCCAACAAAGCGGTCGAGCGCTTTAACGTGCCGACGTTGGACGATTTGTTAGCCGCTATTGGCGCTGGCGACGTTCGCTTGCACCAGGTGGTGAACTTCCTGAAACCGCAGGAAACCGAAGCCGACAAAGTAGAGCGCTTAACTAAACGTCGTAAAGCCAAGCAGTCACCAAAAACGCCGAAGTCGGACGTAACGATAGAAGGCATCGGTAACCTGATGATGCACTTTGCTAACTGCTGCGAGCCGCTGCCGGGTGAGCCCATTACTGGGTTTATTACTCAGGGGCGTGGCGTATCCGTACACCACAGCGACTGCGATCAATTGAAGCATTTATTGCATCAGCACCCCGAGCGCGGTATTGAAGTGTCTTGGTCGGGGCATTCCAAACAGGAATACCGGGCAAGCCTGCGTGTGTCGGCTTTAGATCGTAACGGTTTGTTACATGACATTACCAGCGTGCTGTCGAATGAAAAGGCGGCAGTGGCTCAAATGGACAGCGAGAGCGATGCGAAGTCACAGTCGGCGACAGTGGTGTTAACTCTGACCGTAAAAGATAGCGACGCGCTCAGCCGTATTACAGACAGACTGCGCCAGGTTCATGGTGTTGAGCAGGTTCAGCGTATTACTTTAAAGCTTTAGTTGAAACAATAGAGGTACCTCAGTGAAAGGAATGCAACAACTGCAACAGGTTATGACTCAGCTACGCAACCCAGAAAGTGGCTGCCCCTGGGATTTAAAGCAGAACATGACCTCGCTCATTCCTTACACCATAGAGGAAACCTACGAAGTGGTAGATGCCATTCAGTCGGGTAACTGGCAGTCGATAAAAGATGAGCTGGGTGATTTACTGTTTCAGGTGGTGTTTTATGCTCAGTTAGCGCGCGAAGAACAGCAGTTTGAGCTGGACGACATAGCTGCACATACCGCTGAAAAATTGATAAGTCGCCACCCGCATGTGTTCGGCACCGATGCGCAGCGCAATCTGTCTGACGCCGAAATTAAAGCCCAGTGGGAACAGATAAAGCAGCAGGAGCGCACAAAGAAAGACGCCAAAGGCTCTGTGTTTGACGACATACCCAGCCAACTGCCGAGTATTCTAAAAGCCGCCAAACTGCAAAAGCGTGCCGCGTCAGTAGGTTTTGACTGGACCGAAGCCGAGCCCGTTTACGCCAAAGTTGACGAAGAAATTCAGGAAGTAAAAGAAGCCACCGACCAGGACCATATTGAAGAAGAAATTGGTGACTTACTGTTTGCCGTTGTGAACTTAGCCCGCCACAAACAAGTAAACCCCGAAGCCGCGCTGCAACGCGCTAACGACAAATTTAAAAGCCGCTTTCAGCACATAGAGCAAAGCCTGAGCGAGCAGGGCAAACACCCAACCGACTGCAACCTTGAAGAGTTAGAAGCTCTATGGCAAGTCGCTAAGAGGGAATAACGGCATACCTTTGCGCGTAAATTCGGCTGAGTGAGCGGCCTGGGTATTCAGGAGGCGCTACAAGTTCGTCCCTGAACGCTTGACGAAGGCCATCCGTGGCCTTCGACACTCCTGTATACCCAGGCCGCTCACTCTTACGCCTCTTCCTGCCCGAGGGTATGCCTCTACCTTTTCCCACTCACCATTCCCTGTTTTACTTGAAAAGCGGATGACTTCATCAAGTTTTGAAACTTTGCTGACCACCAATGGTCAGTTACTTGTGCAAGATACATTTTTATAACAAATTTACATATAAATTAATAAGAAACATCAATAAGGGACTTATTGTGAACAAATTAAAAATAGTTTTATTAGCCAGCATTCTAACTCTGGTTACGGCATGCAGTAATATTCCGCTAAGCACCATGATTAAGATGATGAATTTGAACCCTTTAGAAACAGATCCAGAACAACTGGTTGTTGCTGTTAAGGCTCCGGATGGAGTTAACGTGCAAGATGGCGATGTGGTCATCGATTTCAATTTTCGAACTGACGATCCAAGTACCAGTTTTGACCATCACTTCCCGGTAATTATTAATGAGGGCTACGCGGTTCCTGATAACTTAAAAGAAGACATCGAGGAAAATGAAAAAATAACAGTCTTGCAGCTGTCAAAAGAAGATGCGCAAACAATGGCTGAAGGACAACAGATGGTGAAAGACTACCGCGAAAACAATGAAAAAGGAGGAGCGGGCAGTATGAACGTGAGACTGGTTTCCGCCTGTCGCGACGAGAATTTTTCCTGGGGCAACTCCGAATTAAATGTCTATTTAAAAACTCAAGACTACGAAGACTTTTTCTTATTCCTGGAAGATATGGATGTTACCAAACTGGATACCGACGTCCAGCGCAATATCAATGCGATTCCTAAGTGCGATAAAGTCAGTTAATTACGAGTTCTAAAGAATTTAGCACTGGCTCATGAGAAGGCAAAGTGTTTACTAACTGAGTAATGCTCACTTTTATCTTTTAATATGCGCAATTGTGTTTGCTTGTTTTTGAGAAACTCTTTATTTTCTCATGGCCTACAGTTCGTACAAAAATAAGTATCTTCTAGCCATTTTCGGTGCCGTTCTTGCGGTAGGCTCAATAGTCGTAAAGTATATTTTTTAGTGGTAACGAAATATCATATTGAGCATTTTACTTGCCGTAATCTGAAGAAACCAAAGACACCAAGCAACGGTGCCGGTTGTTGAGGCCGCAATAAAAAAGGATGGAAACGATGAATCGATTAATGATTGCACTGGCTGCGCTTGCTGTCGGGGGATGTGGGGCAAGTAATGCTTTCGGCGATGATACCACGGAGACTGAAATGTCCTGTGCGGCGTTGGCCGGACTTGAAATAGCGAACACTGAGATAACCCTTACAGAGAAAAAGTCGGCTGGTTCCTTCAGCTTCGGAGGCAACCCCGATAGTACCACGGTCGAGTTGCCCGATCATTGTTATGTCGAAGGCATCAGCAATGAACGCAAAGGTGCGGACGGTAAAACCTATGGTCTCGGTTTCGCGCTGGCAATGCCGGCGAACTGGAATGGTCGCTTTCTGTTTCAGGGAGGCGGCGGATTGAATGGCACAGTGCACCCGCCGCTTGGCGGCAATGCCGCCGGCGATACGCCAGCTCTGGCGCGGGGTTTTGCAGTGATATCCACCGATGGTGGGCACAAGGGCAAGGGCGGTTTCGACGCGTCCTTTATGACCGATCAGCAAGCCGCGCTTGATTTCGCTGGGCAGTCCGTGGCCAAGGTCACTCAACTGGGAAAAGACATTGCGAAGGCTTATTACGGGCAGGCGGCGCATCATACCTATATTTCTGGCTGCTCAACCGGCGGGCGTGAAAGCATGCTTGCTGCGCAGCGCTACCCCATGCTGTTTGACGGAGCAGTTGTCGGCGCACCGGCTATGCGCACGGGACATTCAAATTTCGCTCTACGTAAGGCTGTCGCGGCCTTTAACGAGATAGCACCGCGTGACGACGAAGGTAATCCGCAGGTCGGCAGTGCCTTTTCACCGGCTGAACGTCGCACGGTGTATGACGGGCTTCTGGCGCAATGCGACAGTTTGGATGGCCTTGAGGACGGAGTGATTGCCAATGTTCAGGGCTGCGACTTCGCCCCGGGCCTGCTCGTATGTCAATCAGGGGACGACGACGCTTGCATATCACAGGAGCAGGCAGACGCGATTGATAAGGCATTTGCGCCGCTCGTAAATGGCGCTGGTTACGAGATCTATCCTGCCTTTCCCGTCGACACGGGCATGATTGAGGGCGGTATGACCTTTATTCCTGGTGAGAACTTTTTCTCGCCCGGCGCCAGCGCAGGCCAGACTGAGCTTGATATTGATGCCGAAGACGCGCGGCTGCGCAATGATCCGATGCAGGGGCGCACCGATAGCTACGGCTGGACTAACTTTTCGACCTTTCTCGATCGCGGTGGGAAGATCCTTTTCTATCACGGGGTCAGCGATGCCTGGTTTTCCGCCTATGACACGCTCGGGTTTTACCAGCGAGCTGATAGTGTCAATGAAAACTGGGACGATGCCAGCCGGTTCTATTTTGTACCCGGGATGGGTCACTGCGCCGGTGGGGACAATACTTACGATTCCTTTGATCTGCTGAGTGCGGTCGTCGACTGGGTGGAAAACGACAAGGCTCCGGGCAATGTCACCGCCTCACGCAAGGAACCGAAACCCGCCAGCACCAAGCTTTGCAGCTATCCGGAATACCCGCACTATACTGGGGGTGATGAGACTTCCGCCGATAGCTATGAATGCCGATAGAGAAATAATGTTATTCAGAAGCGTATTGGCTGGCCTGGAACTTTTAACTTTATCGTTTCCTTCGGCATTGTCGGAGCTACTATTTTCATCATTGAACACGCTTTTTTCTAGCGAACGAGTAACGCCATGAAGAGCATCTGTATATATTGTGGTTCAAATCCCGGTCGACAGGAAGCCTACTCCAGAGCGGCCCGTGATCTTGCAAGAACACTTGTAAACCGAAACCTAAAGCTTGTTTATGGTGGCGCGAGTGTTGGTATTATGGGGCTGATTGCCGATACTGTGTTGCAACTTGGAGGAGAGGCCGTTGGCGTCATTCCCGAAGCATTGGTGCGGAAAGAAGTTGCGCACCCAAACCTGACCGAGTTGCACGTAACGCAATCTATGCATGAACGCAAAACCTTGATGGCTGATCTGTCGGACGGGTTTATTGCTATGCCCGGAGGGATAGGGACTCTTGAGGAGATTTTTGAAATTTGGACATGGGCTCAGCTTGGATTCCATAAAAAACCTTGCGGCTTGCTCAATATAGAAGGCTACTTTGATTCGTTAACTGCATTTTTTGAGCATGCCGTAGCAGAACAGTTCGTCAAACAGCCGCACCGCTCAATGTTGCTTGTAGATTCTGCTCCCGAAACGCTGCTCGATCGATTCGCCAGTTATGAACCTACGACGATTCAAAAGTGGATAGGAAAAACGGATACATAATGAGGAAGCCGCTAACCATTCACTCCAACAATGTAAAGGCCACTGCAGTCTCTCGAAAAAGTAGGTAACCTTAGTTACTGGTAATGTTAACTATTATAGTTAAAGGAATAACTTATGTTCTCGAAAATATGGATGATTCTGGCTTTCGTGGCTGCCGCAGGCGGACTCTTTTTTCTCGGAGTCGCAGGCAAGTACACATTCGGATATTACGCGAACCCCGGTGCTGAGTATCGCCATGAGTATATGCAAGTTGTGATTTTTGCATTGATTGCGGCATTGCCTTGTTGGTTGGCTGCATCAGGCTTTCTTTGGCTAGTCAGGGAAGTAGTACCCAAAGTGGTACTGTTTTCGGTTTATTCTGTCTCGCTGCTTTTGTGCGCTCTTTATCTCGTTTCCAACTTGTACGCCTTTGTCATGTGGTTACTCGATAAATAAGCTTTGTGAAAAATGCTATGAAAACGGAAACGATTACTTATTTAAAAGAAAATGCGAATTCGCTTCAGGTAGTTAAGCTGAGCGCTAACTACCCAAGGCTGTATCCAGCACAAACATCAGCACGAACCCCAGCATAAGGCCATTCGTTGCAGACATTTCGTGGCCTTGTTTGTGTGACTCGGGAATCATTTCATGACTGATGACGAATAACATAGCACCCGCGGCCATAGCCAGCCCCCAGGGCAGCACAGCTGAATTGCTCAATGCAATGGCGCCAATAACAGCCATTAATGGCTCCACCAAACCGGATAACATCCCGACACCAATTGCTATCTTACGGCTATAACCAGCGGCCAACAGAGCCATGGCTACGACAAAGCCCTCAGGTATGTCTTGCACAGAAATACCGGTTGCCAGAGTGGATGCTCCGACTGTGTCATCGCCGGCGTAAGCTACGCCTATTGCCAACCCTTCAGGAATATTGTGCAGAATAATTGCAAAAACAAACAACCAACTGCGTTTCAATATCAGTGCCTGGCGTCCTTCAGTGCCTTTAATAAAGTGCTCATGTGGGACACTGCGCTCCAGAGCCATCATTAAAAAAGAGCCCAAAAGTATAGCCGCAGACACTTTTAGCGGCGCATGCCAAGCGGTTTGTGCTGCTATTTCGAATAGATCTAACGCCGGTACAATGAGAGAAAAAATGCTGGCTGCCAGCATAACTCCGCCGCCAAACCCCAATATTGCAGCATGTAAACGAGTTGATAATCCACGAGAGAAAAGAGCGGGAAGGGTACCCGCAGCCGTGGCTCCAGCCGCTACCATTCCGGCATAAAACGCGTAGCGTACATGGTCCTGATTCTGCATTAACAGAATGAGCTGATATAAACCATAGCCTGCGCCCAAAACCAGGACGAACCAACCGAGTAGCTTGCTTCCAAGACGCCAACCCGGTTGAAATAATTCCATTACCTTCATTCATGTTCCTCAAAACGCCTGGCAACTTCCGGCCAGTGAATCACTTCATAAAATGCTGCAATATAGTCTGCACGTTTGTTCTGATATTTTAAATAGTAAGCGTGTTCCCAAACATCCAGCTCGAGTATGGGAGTCAGTCCATCCATTAATGGACTATCTTGATTCGCTGTACTGGTTATTTCAAGTTGTCCGTTGGCATTAATCACTAACCAGGCCCAGCCGCTACCAAACCGACTGACCGCAGCCTGAGTGAATTGTTCCTGAAAGGCCTTAAAGCCGCCAATGTCGGTCTCTATGGCTTTAGCCAGATTGCCCGTGGGTTCGCCACCGCCCTGAGGTGACATAACTTGCCAGAACAATGAGTGGTTAGCATGGCCACCACCATGATTACGCACAGCAGACTGCATATTACTAGGTATACTCTCAATTTGTCGTAACAGTTCAGATAAGTCCCATTTTTCGTAACGGGTTTCGGCCAGTGCCTGGTTCAGACCGTTGACATAGGTCTGGTGATGTCGCTGATGGTGAATTTCCATTGTCATGGCATCGACATGAGGCTCAAGTGCATCGTAGTTGTAGGGTAACGCAGGTAATTTAAAGCACATAGTTTACTCCTGATTAATTTAAAGTTAACGGTAATCATTATCATTTGCATTTAATTAAATTGCAAGGCATGCTGATGAGTAACGCAGGAGGTTATTATGGAACTGATACAGAATTGGAAAATGTTACAGCGTATGGGGAATTATGAGTTTGAGCAGGGACAATGGCAAAATGCCAATCATTACTACATGAATAGTATTCTTCTGTTACGAGGACATTTGAGTGATATCCTGAAAAACCAGCATGAGCAGGCTGGCGAGGTTATTATTTGCTTGTCAATTGCGGTGCAGAATCTGTCTGAGACATATAATCGTCAAAATCGCGTGAATTGCTGCGTTTCTCTGTTAAGTCGGGCATTACACAATTTTCAGCAGTTACAGAATACGCTTTCGTCAGATCATCCGGCCGCTATAGCTCTGCTTCGCGAAGGCTGCAAGTTGCGACAACTCATGTTTACGTACAAGGAAACAGAGGAACAAACTATGCCTATGAATGGGACTACCGTTGCTGGATATGATACATCAGCGTATTCGCGGCTACATTAATGTAGCCGCAGGTATAGGATTTTGTTAGCACAGTACAATAAACTTTAGCTATGTCCGATGTCGGACGGCCAAGCTTAAAAGACTCCGGTTAAAAAGCCGCTTTAAAAATAGTAACAATGTCTTCGTGACTGGGTTGAATTGGATTAGTCAGGCCACAAGCGTCTTTCATGGCATTGTCTGCCAATGTATTAAAGTCCTCTTCTTTTGCCCCTAATTCTTCCAAACCAGCCGGAATATTGACGCTTTGAGATAGTTTTACAATGGCGGCAATAGCAGCGTCAGCCCCTTCTTTTTCTGTTAATCCCTGTACTTCTGCGCCCAGTGCTTTACCAATGTCTTTCAGGCGCGGTGCGACAACCTGACTGTTGTAGCGTTGCACATGAGGCAATAAAACCGCGTTGCAGACGCCGTGCGGCAAGTCGTAGAATCCGCCGAGTTGGTGCGCCATGGCATGTACATAACCCAGGGACGCATTGTTAAACGCCATACCCGCCAGAAACTGTGCGTAAGCCATTTGCTCACGAGCTTCCATATTCGCTCCGTTATGAACCGCTTCGTGCAGATTGTCCCGGATAATCTCTATGGCTTTTATGGCACAGGCATCGGTAATCGGCGTAGCGTCGGTAGATACATAGGCTTCAACGGCATGGGTCAGCGCATCCATGCCTGTTGCTGCAGTCAAGCTGGCAGGCATACCGACCATTAACCTTGAGTCGTTAACCGACAGAATTGGTGTCACATTTTGGTCGACAATTGCCATTTTAATATGGCGTTCCGGATCGGTAATGATGCAAAAGCGGGTCATTTCGGACGCTGTGCCTGCGGTGGTATTAATACTAATGAGTGGCAGTTGTGGCTTTTTCGAGACATCAACGCCTTCATAGTCACTAATATGCCCGCCATTAGTGGCAACCAGGGCTATACCTTTGGCGCAGTCGTGAGCTGAACCTCCACCTAGTGAAATAACACAATCGCATTGATGTTTCTGCAGAACATCTAACCCGGCTTTCACGTTCGTTACTGTCGGGTTGGGTTGTACGCCATCGTAAATTAGGCTGTCTATTCCATGCTCTTTGAGCAGGGCTTCGATTTCGGCAGTAACGCCCAGTTTGGTCATGCCGGGGTCGGTGACTATCAAGGCTTGTTTAAATCCATAGTTGTCCATTTGCGTAGCCGCATCTTTAAGGGCGTTCTCGCCAATAATATTGACCGCTGGAATATAAAAAGTACTGCTCATGGCATTAGCCTTTTCTGTCAGTGAATTTATATTCTATTATTGTGTTCCTTTGTTTCGCCGAATAGCTTGATCTGAATCAATAATTTGGCGTAAAGATAAAACCAGCACACCAGAGAGTCTGCATATAGCCCCGCTATCATACGTAGTAGCAGGGCTATATCGATTTTTTAGATCATGAAAGGGCAATACCTTAGAAGTCCCAGCGCACACTGGCACTGATATTACGTGGTTCGCCATAAGAGCCGTAGTTGTACACGCCGACACTTTCAAAGTAATTCTTATCAAAAAGGTTGTTAATATTTAATGACGCAGTAAGGCTGTCAGAGATCTGATAGCGGGCAAACAGGTCGGCAACCGTATAACTTTCCTGGCGGGGGATTTCACCATTGGGGCCCACACCTTGGTTTCTTGAAGGGAATACTTCACTTTGCCAGCGAAGCCCACCACCGAGAGTAAGCTCCGGCAAATTCTCTGCAAAGCTATAAGAACTGGTTATTCTTACCATGTCTTCAGGCGCTTGTCGGCTGACTTTTTCGCCGTCATTGTTGCGGGCTACCCGATGTGTATAACCGGCGTAAACTTGAAGTCCGGTCATAAGTTCACCTGAGAGTTCAGCTTCATAACCTTTGGTTTCTACGCCGTCTTCAGCTTTATAACGCTGTTCTGGTTGGCCAGCGACAATCACTTCAATATCCGGAACCGCAACATTTCGCTGCTTAACCTGGAATACTGCAGTAGAGAAGTTCAGTCGCTGATTAAAGAATTCACCTTTAAGACCTATTTCATAGTTTTCGCCGTGCACAGGGTCAAGCAAATTACCATACCGGTCTTTTTGAGTTTGAATATTGTAGATATCGGTCATGCTTGCATAGGTAGAGAAATGGTCATTAATATCGTAAACAATGCCTGCGTATGGGGTAATAACACCGGAGTCAGATTCATCCACCGCGGTGACAGGGGAGCTCATAGCCTCAGGAGTGTAATTGTACTCTTCATGCGACCATGAACTGGTGCGAAGTCCTACAATTAGTGACAAAGGCTCCGCTAGGTCAAATTGCGCACCACTGTAAAATCCGCTTTGCTTAGTTTCCCAGCCCCAGATGTAGTCAGATTCCGATGCAAATTCTGGTTCAGGGACAGAATCCCATTCGTAAAAGCTCCATGGCTCAATTGCTGACAGTGCAGGTCGTCTGCTTCGGTCATTTTCTTCAAGGTTACTGTTCCAGCCAACAACCATTTGATGTTGGCGTCCTAAAAGCTCAAACGGACCGCTTAGTCTAAAGTCCAGAGTATATTGGTTCCAGTCACCTCTGGTCGAGCTGGGGCTGGCTCCAAGTCCGAGGCCGGTGTCCCGATCAAGAAATCCGGTTACATACATTCTTTTGTCATCATAATGCCCGTCAATATGGCTGGCGTAGAAATCAAATTGCCAAAAGTTGGCAAAGCGATGCTCCAGTGAGGCAAACGTAATGTTGCGGTCGCGATCACGATACGTCCAGTCGCTTCCGGTATTGCTGGAGCGGGGGAGATCAGTACGTGTACCGTCGTTGTAATATAAAGGTACGGGCTCACCGTAACTTATTCCATCAACATGATGTTTCTGGTAGTCGACACCGAAATTGACTTCGGTATAGGGCGTTATGTCAGCTTCCAGAATACCGTAAAGAATCGTTTTATCACGCTCTACACTGTCCATGTAAGAACCGGCATCCTGATAAGCCGCAACAAAGCGTCCCCTTAACTTGTCGTCAAAACCAAGACTTGAAGAGACATCGGCTTCCGCTCGGGTTAAATCCCATCGACCGGCTTTAATGTTAATAGAAGAGCGCAGGTCTTCCGTTGGTTTTTTACGAATTAAATTGATAGCGGCTGATGGATTGCCCGCCCCCTGGAGTAAACCTGCAGCGCCCCGAATCACTTCTACACGCTCATAAACGGCCATGTCAGAAAGAAAGTCGCCTTCAACGCCACCGTAAGCACCGCGCACATTAGCACCGTCAAACTGTACGTTATCAATAGAGAACCCGCGTGCGGTCGGGAAAATTCGGTCTGTTTCGGCTCGGTTGACGTTAATGCCGGTGGTGTATCGGAGTGCCTGAGCAATTTCTGTTATTGCTAAATCGTCAATCTGCTGTTGGGTAATTACGGTCATAGACTGAGGGGTCTCTCTAAGAGAGAGGTTAAGCCCGGTGGAGTAATCCATAACACGTGTTGTGTAAGAGTTTTTAATTTCAATTCTTTCCATTTCTTCGCTTTTGCTGCTTTCGTCCTGGGCGTAAGACGGCAAAGCAGCTGAGGCAGCGCCTATGCCCAGTAATACCGCTAAGTGAAGAGGGGATTTTTTTAAATGCTGAGTTATCACCTTTATATCCTCGCCTGTGTAAAGTGTAGAGAGGTTACTATAATGCTAATGATAACTATTATCAATTGTATTTAAGGTGAGCTATTGCCTCTATGGCTTTATTTAATGAGATGATGTTTACTTCGGTAATCGCATGCGCCGCTTTTTTGCTTTAACTGAGAGACCGTTATGGTATTTATCTTTTATGCATTCGCAATTTTGTCTCTGGCAGTGAGCACTGCTGCCGTATATATGACGCTTATCCAGTCGTTTCCTGTTCAGTGGTCGTATTACCATTACTTTATTCGAAAGCCTTTTACCTGGGCTGTGCTGGTTGCTGGTGTTATCGGTACTTTGCTAATGAGCTGGCAAATTGACGGGCTGCCATTATGGACGTTTCCTCCTCTTATCCTAATGGCGTTGGCCGTTGTATTAGCGCACCGAATGCATCAGGAAAACGCGTTTAAAGCTGTTGATTTCCCCGCCATGGCGAATAATCCGCTGAAGCTTCCTCTTCAGGACAACATGGAGCTGGCTGTTATTGAGTATAATGGTGTTACTAAGGCGTACCCACTGGACTATGTAATACATCACCATATTATTAATGATCGTTTCGAGGACAAACTGGTGGCGTTAACTTATTGCGCCATGTGCCACAGTATTATTCCTTTCGATGTCACCGATATTGGCCCTTTATTTGTCGGCTCGTTTAAAAACGCGAATATGATTGTGGCTGACAAGAAAACTAAAACCTTTTTTCAGCAAGCCAGCTGTGAATCGGTTATTGGCAAGTTACACCCGTTTACACTAACAATGATCCCGTTTCAGGTTTTAACCTGGAGTGAGGTGAAAAAGCTAAACCCCTGTCCTAAGGTCGTGAGAGTAACAAAGCAGGACTTTAAAGCGTTTGAGCTTCCCGTTAAGGGCCTTTGGAAAAAGGTTATAGCGAATGGTTTGACCCCAGGACTGTCATCAAAAAACCGGGATAATACCTTTTCGCCCCAAACGCATGTGGTGGGCATTACCGATAAAATCGCTAACCCGCAGGTTGTGTACCTTAAAGACGAGTTACTAAAGCAGGGCGTGGTTAACAACGAAGAGTTAGGTGTTGTGCTTGTCGCTGTGAACGGCTCAGTTCTTGGTTTTAAAAGCTCAGTCGAGGAAAAGCCGGTGAGCATTGAACCCGGTGCTAACAGCACGCTTTGCGACACTAAAAGCGGAACGGTGTGGGATGTTCGCGGTAAGTTTATAAAAGGCGAAATAGAATCGAACCTGGTTCCTGTAGCTATTTCCGATGAATATTGGTTCTCCTGGAAGCTGTTTAATCCCGGCAGTAAGCTGGTGCATTGCAAATAAGCACCAGCAAATACCGGAAATTTAGCGATTCATCGGTATGTGGAATACGATGACTCTCTTAACGAAAAACGATACCGCCATCAATTAACGGAGCCTGACCCGTCATGTAGTCAGAATCGGGGCCAGCCAGATAAGATACAAAACTTGCTACATCCTCTGGTGTTTGCGCGCGGCCAAGAGCAATGCCATCAACATACTTTTTATATGTCTCGCCTACGGGCGCATCAGTAAGTTCAGCAAAGCGTTTGTCAATTTCAACCCACATATCGGTGCCAACGACTCCGGGGCAGTAGGCATTTACCGTAATACCCTGGCTTGCATATTCCAGGGCTGCGGCTTGAGTTAACGCGCGCACGGCAAACTTAGTTGATGAGTAAACACCCAATAATGCAAAACCGTTATGACCCGCGATAGAGGAGGCATTGATAATTTTGCCTTTTTGTTTGCGCTCAATAAACTTCTTCGCTGCTGCCTGAATGCCCCAAAGGGTACCATCAACATTAATTTTCTGAATTTTATCTAATTCTTCTTGAGTGACATCCGCAATCGCCTGAACTTGTGCAATACCGGCGTTGTTCACCATGATGTCGAAACCACCAAGCGTTTTTTCAGCGTGATCAATGGCAGCGTAAACCTGCTCCCGGTCACTTACATCAGCTTTGAATGTTGTTGCTTTCCGGTTTAATGCTTCTACTTCTCGGGAGACTTCATTCATCTTGTCTTCGTTTAGGTCCACAATGGCAATGTCGGCACCATCTTTTGCCAATCGCAAAGCTATAGCGCGCCCAATTCCCTGACCAGCTCCAGTCACTAAAGCTACTTTATTTTGTATAGACATAACGTACTCCTATTTGAAGATTGCACTTCAATTAGAGTACATACGCGGCGGTTAAGTTTCGCAAATGCAGATCAAAAAGTGAGGATTTTCATTACGACATAACCAAGGACATCACTTCCGCAACTGCTTTGTCATCTAAGTCCATTTGATCAACCGTTTCGCCGAGTTGGAGCATGGCCTGGCTAAGTGCGGTATTATAGCTACTGATTTCCTTTTGCAGAGCGTCTATTCGAGCCTTGCGTTCTTCATCGCTCAGGGCACTATCGTTCATAACGTCCCGCAGTTCCTGCTGTTTCTCCTTAAGCTTTTCTCTGTACTCCGCTATCCGTTTTAGTAAGTCTTTTAGCCCTGTGGGAAGGCTACTTTCGTCAATTTTTTCCTTCTTAGAAAGAAGCGAGCTTTCCCCTTTTTCAGAGGCAGAGGTAAGTTCTTTAACCAAAGGTGACAGGTCAACATAAAAACTGGCGCTGCTACTGGTTTTGTTGCTCGCAGGTTGGCTATTCGTTGTGGTGTTGAGCGGCTTAGTACTAACCGAAGGCACACTGGAAGAGGCGGTCTTCGTGTATAAAGAGATGGGCATGGCACTCTCTCCAGAAGGTTAAAGGCTATTTCCGTAGGTTTGCCTTAGTATCGGCAACGTTTGCGAATACTTGAGTTCGTCCTTGGAAATAGCCTTTAGCTTACAACTCGCGCCTATATTGTTTAGCGTTTGAGTTTATAGGCAATCACATAATCGCCAATAGTGGTGCCAATAGAGCCGTGACCACCGGCTACCTGAACCACCATTTGTTCACCCTGACTGTTCAGATAGGTCATTGGTGTGGCTTGTCCGCCAGCTGGCAAACGAGCACGCCAAAGTTCTTCACCGGTGGATAAGTCATAAGCGCGCAGGTAGTTATCGACAGCGGCTGCCATAAAGACCACACCACCTTCGGTGATGATAGGGCCACCAATACCGGGGACGCCCATTTTAATTGGCAGCGGGAGCGGTGTCAGGTCACGAACAGTACCGTTTTTATGCTTATACACGGTTTCGCCCGTTTTCAGGTCAACACCGGCCACGTAGCCCCATGGTGGCTGCTGACAGGGGACGCCGGCAGGAGAAAGCAAAGGTTTCATATCCACCGCATAAGGCGCGCCTTCGTTTGAGTTCAGACCTTGTTCTCCCTGGTTGGCCGGACCCATGTCGGAGCCGTCTTTTTTAACCAGCGTTTGTGTGAAGGCCAGGTATAAAGGCATACCGAACATAACCTGACGTTTTGGATCTATTGCAACACTGCCCCAGTTGAAGACCCCGAAGTTACCCGGATACACCAATGTGCCTTGTTCTGATGGCGGTGTGTACTGGCCATCATAGCGTAGAGACTTAAACTGAATACGGCACATCATTTGATCCAGCGGTGTCGCTCCCCACATGTCTTTTTCAGTCATGGTAGGAGGACGGAAGGTTAGCGCTGAAATTGGCTGCGTTGGCGAGGCATTATCCAGAGCCACCGTTCCCTGAGGTGCTGATTTTTCGGTAATAGGGAAGATAGGTTCGCCGGTTTCGCGGTTCAGCACATACACATCGCCTTGCTTAGTGGGTACCACAAGAGCTGGTTGTCTTCCGCTTACGGTGTCTAAGTCAAGCAATACCGGCTGGGCAGGGGTATCCATGTCCCACAGATCATGATGAACAAATTGTTGTACCCACTCTACCTGTCCGGTTTTAAGGCTTAGCGCAACCACAGAGCTGGAATATTTCTCTTCATTTTCAGAGCGGTACCAACCCAACTGATCGGGAGTGCGGTTCCCCATAGGAAAGTAAATAAGACCCAGCTCTTCATCAGCACTGGCTACCGACCAGCTGTTAGGGGAACTGGTAGTGTAAACTTCATCTTCGGCAATAGGAGCGGTTTCATCCGGGTTACCGGAATCCCAGTTCCATACCAGCTCGCCAGTTTTTACGTCATAGGCACGAATAACGCCGGAAGGTGAGTTTTTATCGTAGTTGTCGTTTACGGAGCCTGCAACCACCACTACGCCATTGGCTACAACTGGCGGCGACGTAGAGTAATAATAACCGGCTTGTTTGAACGGCATATTGTGGGTTAAATCCAGTTCACCGTTATCGGCAAAGTTTGCACAGCGTGCGCCTGTGGCCGGGTCAATGGCAATTAAGCGGGCATCAGAAGTTGGCAGAAAGAGTTCGGCGTCACACTGTACTGGTGCCTGAGTTTCGGCTGCTATATCCAGCTTTTCCGCAGACGGCGCTTCACCGGAGCTGGGTGGTAAATAGGACACACCGCGACAGGTCTGATGCTGGCGCTGGCTTTCCGGTGGTACTTTGGCGTCAAATACCCAGCGTTTAGAGCCGTTGTCGGCATCCAGTGCCACTAACCAATTGTGCGGTGTACACAAATAGAGTGTATCGCCAATTTTCAATGGCGTTGCTTCATAGGTGGTTTCACCGACGTCTTTAGGCCCTTTCATGTCGCCGGTGCGGTAACGCCAGGCTTCCTCTAGTTGCCCCACATTTTCGGTGGTGATTTTATCCAGTGGCGAATAACGCTGACCCATATTCGTCCGGCCATAAGCGTACCAACTGCCTTCCGGAGAGTTGCCCAGTTTAGGTGACTCGCTGTCTACTTGAGTATCCAATTTGCCGGATAAGTCATGCGGGTTCGCGAAAAGGCTGCCCAGTGTCATTAGCGCAAGAACGGCCCAAACGGGGAGCAATACTTTGCGCCTGCCATTGTTTGCCACTTTGGAAAGTAGCAAAGGTATGGCAAGCACCAAAAATAAACCTATGCGGGGTGCTAATGCCCACCAGTCATACCCAGATTCCCATAATGACCACAGCATGGTGAGGATCAGGAATACAGCGAACAAAGTGCGGGTTAACGGATGCCGTTTGTAACCAAGCCAGGCATTAAATAGTAAAATCACGCCTGCTAGAGCGTAATAGAAGCTGCCACCCAATGTAAGCAGGTAAATACCGCCTACTGTTAAGGCGAGGCCAAGAAGTGCAATTAGAATAGCGAATAAAATCATAGCAATGATTCCATATGTTGAAATGCATACAGATGTGAGCGATATTCTAGCAGATGGAATACCAAGTCACCGCTGAATTTGAAGGAACAGTATGAACATTACAAGGAAGAACTTAAGCGAGGCGGCAGATAAAAACATTATCTCTACTTCGCAAGCCGACGCTCTTTTTGAGTTTTTTAAAGAGCAACATCAGGACAAGCCTCAGTTTACGTTCAATCATGTGCTGTATTATCTGGGCGGGCTGATTGCTATTGGCGCAATGACGCTGTTTATGAACCTGGGGTGGGAATCTTTCGGTGGCGCCGGCATTGTTCTGATATCCGTTCTTTATGCCGCTATTGGCTTAAAGCTTACTCATGTTTTCTCCGCTAAAAGCTTGTCTATTCCCGCAGGAATCTGTGCCACCTTTGTGGTCTGCTTAACGCCGTTGGCTATTTATGGCCTCCAGCAATGGTTGGGAGTGTGGCCCGACGAAACTGTCTATCGTGAGTATCACCGGTACATAAAGTGGCACTGGATATACATGGAACTGGCTACCCTGGCTGTGGGTGTCATTATGGCGTGGAGATACAAATATCCGTTCTTAGTTATGCCTATAGCTGTGACGCTTTGGTATATGACTATGGATATTACCGTCATGATTGCTGGCGGTGACATCAGTTGGGAACTAAGAAAACTCGTATCGCTGTACACCGGGTTATTAATGATAGGTCTTGCATTCTGGGTGGACATTCGTTCGCGCGATACCGCTGACTACGCTTTCTGGATTTATCTCTTCGGTGCTTTGGCTTTTTGGGGCGGTCTATCTTTTATGGAATCAGACAGTGAACTGTCAAAATTTGTCTATTTCTGCGTAAACCTTCTGATGATAGGTGTTGGTGTATTACTGGTTCGTCGGGTATTTGTGGTGCTTGGAGCCCTTGGCGGTTGTTTTTATCTTGGCTATTTAGCTCAGGATGTTTTCCAGGACAGTTGGCTATTTCCAGCCGCTTTAACTGCTATTGGTCTGGGGATTATTTACTTAGGCATCCTCTGGCAAAAGCATGAGAAAGCTATTACCAA